>Ga0272441_10001765_pt1 | contig 45444 bp, 56 predicted proteins | sample SSMProp6N_FD_193582 | JGI IMG/M metagenome (GOLD analysis project Ga0272441, IMG submission 193582) | Marine sediment archaeal communities from Little Sippewissett salt marsh, Falmouth, MA, United States - SSM-Prop-6N | ecosystem: Environmental > Aquatic > Marine > Wetlands > Sediment ... | reverse complement strand
AGCGGACCTGGCGGGATTCGAACCCGCGATCTACAGCTTAGGAGGCTGTCGCCCTATCCAGTCTAGGCTACAGGCCCAGATATTACTGTAAAGCATAAAAGAAGAACTTTTAAAAGTTGGCAATATTAACTATTCTTGTTTATATTCGATAGAGAAATGACCTGAATTGACATCTCCATCCCTTTTCATATTCCTTAAATCTTTTAACCGAATTATGGAAATATCAAAATCTCTTGATTTCAATATTTTATGTATGCCGGGAATATGACCATCACCTAAACATACAACAATTCTTTCGAATTGAGAGGAAAAGTGTTCAATTTTTTTTGCCATATATTCATTTCGATCATCAATCAATACTTTTTTTATTGTCGGAAATTTGTTTCCAATTTCTTCAATGTATCTATCAAAATCTTTCTGAAAATTCTGTAATTCTTGCTCGACTTTTTTTTTGCTAATAAAAAGACTTCCAATGCCAGAAAAAAGAAGACGAAATTTCTCTGATACTGGCATACTTTTCCACATCTTAGTAAATAATTGTTGAGCATTTACATCAATGAATTCAACAGGAAGTTGATGTGATGTTGCGTATTCTATCGCAGCAATCATTTCACTTCCTACTTCAACACCATATTGCTGTGCCATATTTTCCTGAAATTGCGCAAGAACTCTATAGACAAAAGGTACATTTTTCCTTGCTTGACGATACTGTTCTGGATGTGACTGTCGAAGTAGTAGAGCTTGATATCGTTGACGATCAAGTTCAACACATATCAGATCAGGGCGCATCTTATCAAAACTATCTATAAGTGCTGCTGAAAGATCAAATACATGTCCTGTTCCTATTAATGTAATCATTTCTACAACTTCTACTTGAAAATCTTTTAGAAATATAGAAAATTGATTCTAATACCTATAATGTTCAGATTTATAGGGACCTTCAACTTTAACTCCGATATATTCTGCTTGTTCAGGGCTGAGTTTTGTTAGCTTTACTCCAAGTTTATCGAGATGTAATCTAGCAACTTCCTCATCAAGTATTTTTGGTAGCATATACACGCCTAGTTCATGATCATTTTTCCATAATTCCATTTGTGCAAGACATTGATTTGTAAATGAATTACTCATAACAAAGCTTGGATGACCTGTTGCACAACCTAGGTTTACAAGTCGTCCTTCTGCAAGCATAAATATCTCATGGCCATCTGGGAAAACATACTTGTCAACTTGTGGTTTGATATTTATCTTTTTTATTCCTGGAATCTTTTCTAATTTACTAACTTGAATTTCATTATCAAAGTGGCCGATATTACAAACAATAGCTTGATCCTTCATCTTTTTCATGTGTTCAGCAGTTATTACATCTTTGTTTCCTGTTGTCGTAACATAGATATTTCCTTCATCAAAAGTATCTTCAACAGTTTTTACCTCATAACCTTCCATCACTGCCTGTAATGCGCATATGGGATCGATTTCCGTAACAATCACCCTTGCACCAAATCCACTCATTGATTGACAGCAACCTTTTCCCACATCACCATAACCGCAAATAACTACAGTTTTTCCTGCAACCATTACATCTGTTGCTCTTTTTATTCCATCGGCAAGACTTTCTCGACAGCCATATAAATTATCAAATTTAGATTTTGTAACAGAATCATTTACATTAAATGCTGGAAACAGTAATGTGTTGTTTTCCATCATTTGGTATAATCTATGAACTCCTGTTGTGGTTTCTTCAGATACTCCTTTGATGTTTTTTACCATATTAGTCCATCTTTTTGGATTTATTTGATAAATTTCTTTTAAACATGCCATTAGTTCTATGAAATCTTCACCTTCATTGCTATAATCTTTGTCCAGTAAGGAAGGGTCTTTTTCGATTTCGTATCCTTTATGAACCATTAGTGTTGCATCTCCACCATCATCAACAATAAGAGTTGGTCCATTCCCTCCTCCAAAGTCAAGTGCTCTTTGAGTGCACCACCAATAATCTTTTAGGCTTTCACCTTTCCAAGCAAACACTGGAACGCCTTTTTTTGCCATAGCAGCTGCTGCATGATCCTGAGTTGAAAAGATATTACAGCTTGCCCATCTTACCTCTGCCCCTAACTCAACTAAGGTTTCAATTAAAACAGCAGTTTGTATAGTCATATGTAGTGACCCTGTTATTCTTGCACCTTTTAGAGGTTTTTTAGATCCATACTTTTCTCTAATTGCAATTAAACCAGGCATTTCTTTTTCTGCAATTATAATTTCTTTCCTACCAAAGTCAGTTAATTTGATATCTTTAATTTTATAATCTTTAGTTTCTAATACCATCATTACTACACCTTTATTTTAATATTAATTTAGCATCAACAACACATAAGTTTTTGTCGTATACAAATACTGGATTTAAATCCATCTGATCAATATGATTGATAAGTTCTTGACCTATAGACGACACTTTCAGTAAAAGATCTACCACCAATTCTTTATTTGCCTTAAGATGACGGAAACCTTCTAAGAGTTTCTTGCCTTTCAATTCTTCAATCATTTGTCGTGCATCATACTCATCAATAGGAATGATGCGAAAGGAAACATCCTGATAGAGTTCAGTAAAAATGCCCCCTATACCACACATGATTGTTAATCCAAAGGTGGAATCTTGTACTAATCCAACTATGATTTCTGCACCCGAGGGGACCATTTGATCAATAAGGAAGTTGTTATTAGGAAATTTCTTCTCAAATTTCTTAAATTCTCTAACAAGTTCTTCTTTAGTTCTAATGTTAAGTTTTACTCCTCCAACATCAGTCTTATGTAAAATATCTGCAGAGCATATCTTAAGAGCAACAGGAAATTGAAGGTTAAAACGTGCTAAATCTGCTTCTTTATTTACGAGCATATAATTCGTGGTTGGTATTTTATATGCTTTGAGTAAATCTTTTACTTCGTTTTCTGCAAGTGGACCTTTTCTTTTCATAAATTTTCGTATGGTCTGTTTCATGTTATATTGTCTTCCTTTTATCAATAACGCGTTTTGCTTTTAAACCAGTTTCTGGAATTGTGTTCGGTGGAAGTACATCAACAATGGGAGTAAAAACTAGTACAGATTGTATTTCATTTTTGAGTTGTTGCAAAAGAGTATCAGATTCTATTTGACTTAATCGTTGCTTTGTTTCTACCTCTACCGTAAGTGTATCAACGTCATTTTCTGTTGTTAAAACCATACGCCAATTTCCACCAACTGTAGGATGTTTCATAAGTACCGACTCAATCTGTCCTGGAAAAATATTGGTTCCCCTGATAATGATCATATCGTCGCTTCTTCCTTTAATAGTAGTATGTTTTCTATGCGTTCTTCCACAATTACAGCTTTCTTGATCGTAAAGTCGTGCAATATCGCGAGTTCGGTATCTGAGTAACGGCATACCTTCTTTAGAAAGCGTTGTAAGAACTATTTCCCCTTCTTCCTCAATGCCAACTGGTTCTAGGGTTTTTGGGTCAAGAAGTTCAATCAAAAAATGATCTTCCCATAGATGGAGACCATCATGTTCATCACAATCAGAAGAGACACCTGGACCACACATCTCTGTTAATCCATAGATGTCATGGACATCCATATTCCACATCTCCATGATTCTCTTTTTAAGACCAGGTGTAAACATCTCTGCACCAAACAGTCCATTTCGTACCTTTAATTGCTGTGGATTGATGCCAATTTCATGGGCGACCTGTCCTAATCGAACAGCATAAGACGCCACTCCGGAAAGAAATGTTGTTCCGTAATACTCCATAAGTTTAATCTGTCGTTCTGATTGTCCTTTCCCAGAAGGTACTACTAATGCACCTACTTTTTGTGCACCATAATGAAAACCAAAGGCACCAGTAAACGTACCATAAGGGATTGGATTTTGGAAAATATCTTTTTTAGTAAGTCCAGCCATTGCAAGACATCGTGCCATAACCTCTGACCAGACTTCAATATCATGCGGTGTATAACAGACAGTGATGGGAATACCGGTAGTTCCAGAAGAAGCATGGAGTTCAATACAAGAATCTAAGGGAGTGGCAAGCATGTTAAAGGGAGCGTTCTTTCGCAAATCATCTTTGGTAGTGAAAGGGAGTTTTGTAATATCGGCAAGTGTTTTAATATCGTCAGGTTTTATACCTATTTTATCAAAATTCTTTTTGTAGTAAGGGTTGTTAGCATAGACGTTTTTTACCGTACTTTTTAATCGTTTCAACTGAAGTTCATGGATCTGTTTTCGTGGCAACGTTTCAATTTTCTTGTTAAAAATATTATCCATAACACTCCCAGACAGATATAGAGTTACTCTTATTAAGTTTGGCGACAGAGTAAAATATTATTCTAGTTATGAGAACGCAACAAAAGTTTTAAATAAAGGCTTCCTTTCCATTGCTCCTACCAGTACAACCAGAGGTACAAGAAATGACTAGAAGTGTATATGATTATATGGCTGATCAGTGGAAAAAACCAGATACTTCGTATCAGTCGACTATGAAAAATCGACTTATTCAGTGGCGACAAGAAGAAAATTTTACAAGAGCTGACAAACCCACTCGGATTGATCGGGCACGATCACTTGGTTATAAAGCTAAACAAGGCTACATTATCGTACGATCACGAGTAAGAAGGGGCGGGCTAAGAAAACATCAGATTAAAGGTGGGAGGGTAGCATCTAAAAGAGGCATTAAAAGGATCACTGCTGCAAAAAGCAAACAAAGAATCGCAGAAGAACGAACAGCAAAACACTACCCAAATATGGAAGTACTTAATTCATATTGGATTGGTAAAGATGGGATGTATCATTACTATGAAGTCATTCTCGTTGATCCAGCCCATCCCGTTATTGTCAATGATCCAAAGATAAACTGGATAACTGCTCTTCCCAATAAAAATCGAGTGTTACGGGGAAAAACAAGTGCTGGACAAAAAGGCAGAGGATTAATGAAGAAAGGAAAGGGAGCAGAAAAAATTAGACCTAGTATTCGCTCTCATGACGGTAAAGGGAAATGATTTACCATCCTCCAGGATATTCATTATAACTTCCAATAATGAAATTATCTTTTAAAATTCCTCTAAAAGTTTTTACTTGAATATTTCCGTAATAAAACCCACGATACTCCTTTTCCAAGCAGAATCTATACGTAAAAACTGCATAAAATGATATACTATTTTCAGTTTTATTCAGATTCCTGACAAATCCAAAAATAAATACTGACACAATTCGATAATTTCTTTGGTTTAATTGTAATTTTGTATCTAAATTATTTTTTTCAACATCAGCTAACGACAATGTTGACATCATCATTAGAAGTATTATTGATATTTCGATTATTCTTTTATATATCATATCCATCACTTGTGAATTATCAGTTCATTTGTATTTAAATATAGTTAATAAATGTACATTAATGTACATTTTTATACAATAATGTTATCTTTTTAAAAGAAAAACCCATACCTAAAAACATGTGGAGAGGTTTTGCGAAGTTTTTTAATAAATATCCCAAACAAAAAAAAATTGCACAAAAATTGCTAGAATATGGTTTAAAAATAGAAAACAACAAAATTTATTGTGAGGAAATCGAGATACCTGATACAAAGATTGCTCGAGCATTTTGTGTTGATAGAAGAATAATAAAAAGCACGATTGAAACTATAATGAAAAATAGAGAATTATCTAATGTCTTTTCAAATTTATGTCCAACATGCCATCTAAAAAATGTTGCTTCAAAAATGCATTGGAGTGTCATTGAAATTATTCCTACGGATCCTAGTCTGCCAGGCATCATTTCAAATGTAGCAAAGATAGTTGCAGAAGAAAAAATAAGTATACGGCAAGCTATAGTCGAGGATTTTGAACTCTCTGAAGAACCTAGACTGAGGATAATCATTGAAGAAAAATTCCCCCCACAATTGATTCAGAAAATAAAAGATGCTCAAGGTATTAAAGCAGTTTTGATCTATTAAATTTCACCGTACAATCATCACTGGTTTATGTGCATACTGTACGACTTTATTTGCTATGCTCCCAATAGGATAATTACCAAGCTCACTTGCTCCTTTACTTCCAAGAACAATAAGATCACAATTCAATTTATTGGCAATATCAATGATTTTTGCAGCGACATCACCTTCTTCTACCATTCCCGCAATAGTATATTCATGATATCCAATATCTCGGATAACAATGTCGATAAGATTGTGGGCTTTTTTCTTTAAAAGTTTCTGAGTCTTTTGATCAAGAAGATTCTGTTCAGAGGGGGTAGGAATCACAGCAAGTAATATAATTTCTCCATCTTCGTTGATGATCATCATTGCCTTGTTCAAAGCATTTTCTGAACCTTCAGATCCGTCAAAGCCTACCAAGATACGCTTCATATCTTACATCTTCCTCCAGATTGGCCCATTCTCAGTGTCCTGTAGTTCATATCCCAATGTTGCCAGTGCATTTCTAATAGTATCTGCTTTTTTCCAATCTTTTTGCTTGCGTGCTTCTTCACGAATGGCAAGAAGCTTCTGAAGAAGTTTATCAATGGCTGTCTCCCTTGCTGATGAATCATATTTCTTGATAAGTATTTGTAATTTGTGAATCGTTTCTGTATCGTCTTTTGTCTCTTTTTTTACTTGGAATAAGGTAAGTATGTTTCCTAAAGAACTGAGGGTACTAAGTGCAGAGTGAATTAGTGCTGTCTGTGGTTTAGTGACGCTTTCAAGAAAGATATTACTTTTATTAACAAAGTCAAAGATTTCCGCAAATGCCTTTGGTGTATTGAAATCATCGTCCATTGCTGTTTCGAATCGTTCCTGAAATTGACGAATAGTAGACAAATATTCTTTTTCTTCTGCTGAGAGTATGCTTTTGTTAAGTTCTATGAAAGATTGATCTTTGATATAAGATTCAAAGTTTTCTTTCATTCGATAAATTCTATCCAAACCTTTCTTTGTATTTTCCAACGAATGTTCATTAAAATCTGGGGGGCTTCTATAATGTGTCTGGGCAAAGAAGGCTCTTAGTACTTCGCCATCCCAACGCTTCAGCGCATCATTTATATTAGTAATATTACCTAGTGATTTGGACATTTTTTCGCCATTGACCGTAAGCAGACCAACATGCATCCAATGCTTAGCAAATAATTTTCCCGTTGCAGCTTCAGCTTGGGCGATCTCATTTTCATGGTGGGGAAAACGAAGGTCCATTCCACCACCGTGAATATCAAATGGTAGTCCCAGATATTTGCTGCTCATGGTAGAGCATTCTATATGCCATCCTGGACGTCCTTTTCCCCAGGGAGAGTCCCATGCTGGTTCTCCAGGTTTTGCTGCTTTCCATAAAGCAAAGTCCAGAGGGTTATGCTTTCTATCTCCAGGTGTAACGCGAGCACCAATCTTCATTTCCTCTAAATTCTGACCAGAAAGTTTTCCATACTCTTTGAAACGTTCTACAGAAAAGTACACATCGCCGTTAGTATTATACCCAAAGCCGTTGTCAATAATTTGCTGAATCATCGTAATCATGTCAGGTATTGTTTTGGATGCTTTGGGATAATGGTCTGCAGGTTGAATGCCAAGTGCATCAAGATCTGCAAAACAACGAGCGGCGAAATGCTCTGAAAATTCTAAAGCATCGATATTTTTTCCATTTGCAGCTGCAATGATTTTATCATCCACATCAGTAATGTTTTGAATGTAGGTAACTGCAAATCCTTTATATTCGAAATATCGTCGAATAATATCAAAGGCCAAATAGGTCCGAGCATGACCAATGTGGGCATCACTATAGACGGTCATACCACAGACATACATCGTTATTTTTCCCTCGTGTAATGGAGTAAACAGTTCTTTTCTTCTTGAGAGGGAATTGTATATCTTTAGAGCCATGGCACACACATTCAATGTCTTACAAAGAGTGGAAAATTATATACTTTACTGAACGCACTTTCCAAATGCTTTAAATAGTTTTTTACAATACCAAAAAACGGGGCTTATTATGAAAACTACCTTTAGTATTATCAAAGCAGATGTTGGAGGATGGCCTGGGCATGCTTCGGTGCATCCAGACCTCAAAGAAATAGCTAAGAAGAGGCTACATGAAGCGCAAGTTCAATCAGTAATTAAAGATTTTCATGTCACGAATTGTGGAGACGATTTAGAACTGATTATGACTCACACCCAAGGTGTTGATGCAAAAGAAATTCACAGCCTTTCATGGGACATCTTTTGTGAGGCAACAGAAAAAGCTCAAGAACTTGGGCTTTATGGTGCAGGACAAGATCTGCTTGTTGATGCTTTCTCAGGAAACATCAAGGGTATGGGTCCTGGCGTTGCAGAGATGGAATTTACAGAAAGAAAAGCAGAACCAATTATTGCATTTATGATGGATAAGACCGAACCAGGTGCTTTTAATTTACCCATCTTTAAGATATTTGCAGATCCGTTTAATACAGCGGGATTAATTATTGATCCTTCCATCCATGATGGTTTTATTTTTGAAGTATGGGATATTCAAGAACATAAGCATGTTCTTCTTAAAAGCCCAGAAGAAATGTATGATCTTTTAGCACTTATCGGAGCAAAATCACGATTTGTTATCAAGCGAGTATTTCCTAAAGCCTCCTCAAAACTTCCTGCTGAAGAACCAGTTGCTGTTTTCTCTACCGAAAAACTCTACCAGATCGCAGGAGAGTACGTTGGAAAAGATGACCCGGCTGGGGTAGTACGCGCACAATCTGGTCTTCCGGCACTTGGAGAAGTCTTGGAGGGATTTTCTCTGGGCCATCTTGTCTCTGGATGGATGCGAGGCTCTCATAACGGCCCCCTGATGCCTGTTGCTGTAAAGCAAGCAACTTGTACTCGATTTGATGGACCACCACGTGTGATTGCCTTAGGATTTCAAGTTAAAAAGAGCAAAATGACACAACCTGTAGATCTCTTTGATGATCCAGCTTTTGATCTTATTCGTCGACGTTGCCAGGAAATTACTGATTATATGAGACGTCACGGTCCCTTTGAACCACATCGATTACCAATGGAAGATATGGAATATACAACCTTACCAAAAGTAATGGAAAAACTTGGAACACGGTTCAAAAAGACTAAATAATCGTAACCTTTAGCTTTATATATGACTACCACATTAGGGCTTGTTTACCAGAGTAGAGTAGGGAAAAGCTATGGCGCGAATACATGCTCGTCGAAAAGGGAAATCAGGATCAACCCATCCACTTCGTGAAAAGCATCCAGAATGGAGCTCTTTAAACCCACGTGAAATCGAGTCACGGGTTTTAGAACTTGCAAAAAATGAAAAATCCACCAGTGAAATTGGTATTATTTTACGAGATCAATACGCTGTTCCCGATGTTAAAGTTGCTACAGGAAAAAGTATATCCCAAATTCTCGAAAATAACAATATTAAATCTGAAATTCCTGAAGAGTTACGCAATCTTATTCGGACTGCTTTAAAGTTAAAAAAACATATAGAAACTAACGCAAAAGATTTGAAAAATAAAAGAAATCTTCAACTCACCGAATCAAAGATTAGGCGGCTTACTAGTTATTATACTCAAAAAGGACGCTTGCCAGAAGGATGGAAATATAGTCCTGAACAGGCAAAATTATTGTTCGAATAACACTACCTTTTTTTATTTTAAAGTAGATGTGACATTGTGCTATGGCAGAAAGTTTAATCAAAATGAGTAATAAAGCTGCAGAGCTTGTACGTTCAATCCCCCCAGAAACAACCATTCGAGTTGTTTCTCACTATGATGCCGATGGCATTACTGCTGCAGCTGTAATTTGTACTGCCCTCTATCGTGCCGGTTACGATTTTCATGCGACACTTATGAGAAATCCTTTTACAAAAGGTCTTGAGCGACTAGCCAAAGAGGAGAGTGAACTAATTATTTTTTCTGATATGGGTAGTGGTCAAATTCAAACCCTTGAAACCTTTGAGAAACCTCTCATCATTATTGACCATCATCAAATTATCAAACAAAAGGTACGAAATGAGATTATCCAAATTAATGCAAATCTTTGCGGGATGGATGGTAATTACGAAGCGTCTGGTGCGACCCTGAGTTATTCCTTTGCAATCGCTCTTGATGATGATAACATTGACCTGGCACCTCTTGCCTTAGCAGGAGCAATAGGGGATAAACAACATATTGGAGGGTTACGTGGATATAACAAGGAACTTGTAGACATGGCTCTTAAAAAGGAATTACTTCATCCAAGAATGGGACTAAAATTGTCTGGGACAACATTACTTGATGCATTGTATTTCTCTATTGATCCTTACTATTCACAACTATCAGGAAATAAAAAACAAATTGAAAAACTCCTTGATAAATTAAATATTGATACGAAAACTTCTGTAGCTGATCTTACATCTGAGACCCTCACACAATTGCACTCTATTCTTGTATTTTCCTTACTAAAGACGGGATGTCAGTCAAATATCGTAGATACCATTATTCGAACACGGTACTTTGCACCTACTCTTGGTTACGAACTAGAACAGTACGCCGATCTTTTAGATGCCTGTGGAAAATTTGGCTCTCGAGGAGTTGGACTTGCACTTTGTTTTGGAAGTAAAGAGGCAGCTATCCAAGCACAAAAGATAGAACAAGATTTTGACCAAAAAATTTTATCCTATCTTATCACTTTAGAAAATGGGGGCATAGAAGAAGGGAAGGTATTACGGTATTTTTATTGTGACGATTCTTCGTTAGGTGGTGTAGTTGCAGGAATTGCCGCTAATTATATCTTTGATGAAACAAAACCACTGCTTTCTTTAGTCAAAAAAGAAGAGGAGAATGAGATCCATGTTTCTTGTCGTGGAAATCAGACCTTAGTTGTTCATGGACTTGATCTTGCTCAGGCCATGAAAGAAGCATCTCAACACTTTGGTGGTTTTGGAGGAGGTCATAAAATTGCTGCTGGTGCAACTATTCCCCTTGATAAAGAACAAGAATTCATACCCTTTGTTGATGCTGTTGTGACAAGACAACTTAAGGAGTACCATGAACATCACATGTAACATAGCATTGGACTTTGCTTCCCCTGAAAAAGCTCATCAGGTATACCAATCAATCACTATCGATGATCTTACCTTCGTCTCTTCAAAGATAGATGGCGCTTCCCTTACAGCTCAGATACAGACACATTCGCTTTCCTCGCTGCTCCATACCCTTGATGATTATCTTGCCTGTATTTCTGTTGCAGAAAAAGTTGTGGATAAATCTTAATACTCTTTACGCTATCTCAAAAGAGCATATGGACTTTAGTTTAGTGGCACAGTTTACCTTTAGCGACAATATTTCTACAATACAATCTGCCATTCAAAACTTCATTCAACAGTCACCTTCTCAACTACTTCATACTAAAGATCCTGTTATTTTTAGTATCTCCTCAGTAAAGAACAATCTGCTATCTCTTACGATTAGCTCACAAGGTTCCTTTCGACCGCACAATGCTTTATTACAGTTGAAAAATGCCTTTAGCAAAGAGTTTGGAAAAACACATCGTCTTGGTGTACGTGATATCTCCATTTCTTCTTATTCCATTACCTTTGAATTAGAAAAAAAACCCTTAAAACCACTCACCATCCCTTTTGCAGACCTTACAATCAAAGGAAAGAACGTCACTCTTCTTCTTAAGAAAGTTGATGAAGAATTTCTTCGAAGAAATTACATCGATCGTATGATTGCCCGCGTGAAAGAGAAGGTGGATAATCAATACTATGAAGGGAAAAAGGAATTTTGGAAACTTATTTGGGAATCTCAGCAAAAAACACCGGTGTGGTCGCTTGACCCCACCGAAGAGATGGAAAAGCTAGGATGGATTCAGCAAGGTCCTACCAAGGGAAAATGGTTCTATCGAGCAGAAATAACAGCAGTATTTAATGCTATGCAATCTATTGCAATCAAAGAAGTCTTGGAGCCTCTTGGCTTTCATGAAGTAATTGCCTCTCATATCATTCCCTTTGATATTTGGTTAAAAACTGGACATATGGAAGGCATGCCTGGAGAATTCTATTATGTCGCTGAACCTAAGAGTAGAGATATCGAGAAATGGGAGCGGTTTGTTGATTTAGTCAAAATCACCAAAGAAGTTTCAAAAGAAGAATTACAAAAAAATATCGCTCTTCCTACTGCTGGTATATGTTATGCTCAATGTCCTATGATGTACTGGTCTTTAAAAGGAAAAACCATCGCTGAAGCATCTCTTCCTGTTCTTTTCTATGATAAGACTGCAGTTTCCAATCGATACGAGTCTGGCGGAAGACATGGTATTGAGCGTGTAGATGAATTTCATCGCATTGAACCTGTTTATATAGGTACAAGAGAGCAACTTCTCGAACTTCGTGAACAGTTACTGAAGCGATATAAACATGTGTTTAACGACATCTTTGATTTGGAATGGCGGATGGCATGGGTTACCCCATGGTATATGCAACAAGCTGGTGAGCATAGCAATCAACATGAGCAAGATACTGGTACTATTGACTTTGAAGCCTATATGCCCTACCGTGGGAACCGTAAAACTTCGGAATGGCTTGAATTTCAAAATCTCAGTATTCTTGGTGATAAGTACATAAAAGCTTTTAACATAAAAGCACAAAAAAGCACACTGTGGAGTGGCTGCTCTGGTATTGGATTAGAGCGTTGGGCAGCAGCTTTTCTTGCTCAAAAAGGGTTTGATCCAAAGAAGTGGCCTGAAGGTTTTCGACATTATTTAGATACTCTTCCCAAAGGTGTAAAATTCATGTGAGGAGCCATGACAAAAAAAGAGTTAACAGAATATAAAAAGAAGTATCATCGCTTTCGTCATCACGCATGGGCAGGTCTTGGATTTCTCTCAGTAATGCTTGTGATAAGACTTCTTAATGAAGAGTTGTCAGATATCATTACACCCATTCTTGTTATTCTTATTATTTATATTGTCATTGCCTTACTTTTCACCTATCGATATAGTGCTGGCCTAGCTGCAGAACAGCAGACGATACAGCAATTAAAGGATACTACCGACAGTGTAGAAAAAGAAAAGATACAGTCAAAGATTAAAAAAAAGAAACTAAAGGCAGAATTAAAAACAAAGAAAAAGTAAATTTGTTAAAGACCTCTTTTATATGGGAAGTGAGAGAATATGAGCAAAAAAAGTGAAAGAAAGCGGTCAAGACCAGTAACAAAAAAGAGTCCTTTCGAAAAAAAAGAAGTAAAATATGGTATTTTCTTGCTTGTTCTTATCATCATTATCGCTGCTGCTGCCTATCTCTTATTGAGTGGAAGCGAAGAGGAAGCACAAGGAAATCCAATTGCAGTGTTTGATACGTCAATGGGAACATTTAAAGTAGAATTATTCGAAGATAAAACTCCCATAACTGCTACAAATTTTGTTAAACTTGTGAATGATGGATTCTATGATGGTATGAATTTTTATAGAATCAGTGACGATTTTATGATACAAGCTGGAAGATATTTCCCTGATGGATCTGAACAATTTAGCCCCTATGGCAATATAGAATTCGAAACTCATGAAGATGTTACTCATATTGATGGAGCAATATCTATGGCCAGCACTAGTCCCGGAGCTGGAGGAAGTTCAGAATTTTTCATCTGTGACGGCGCTCAACACTTTTTAGATGATAATTATGCAGCATTTGGTGTAGTAATCGAAGGAATTGATGTAATAAGAGATATTGCAAGTCAACCACACGATAATTCTAATCCAGCTGGCGGTGGAGTGCCAAATGAAGATATCATTATTAATTCAATAACAATTGAATAGGAATTTCTTAGGGGGGATTTTAAAAAAAATGCCAAATAAAAAAGCAGTGTTTAATACCACTAAAGGGGAATTTGTTATCGAACTTTTTGAAGATAAAGCACCTCTCACAACACAAAATTTTATCAAACTTGTCAATGACGGTTTTTATAATGGACTAATCTTCCATCGTGTAATTCAGGGATTTATGATTCAAGGTGGTTGTCCTGAAGGCACAGGTCGAGGAGGTCCTGGATATACCATTAACGATGAATTCCACCCTGATTTAAAACATGAATGTGAAGGTATTCTTTCCATGGCAAATGCAGGACCCAACACAGGAGGATCACAATTTTTTATAACTGTTGCACCAACACCTTGGCTTGATAAACATCATTCAGTCTTTGGTAAAGTCATTGAAGGAATGGATGTTGTAATGGCTATATCAAAAGTTCAAAAAGATAGACAAGATAAACCACTTTCAGACATAAAAATCAATAAAGTAGAAATCAAATAAACATGGGGGATTTTCATGGCCATACTTTCAGATACAGACATAGAACAGGCTATAACGTCAGGAAATTTAGGAATAGAACCATTTATTGAAAAAAATCTGACGCCAAACGGGTATGATCTTTCCATTGCCGAAGTATTTATTCGAAAGACAGATGAGCATATTAAAGAAGGAATGGCCTCTATCCCGCCCATGACCTGGTTTGCTATTAGTACCAAAGAGTTTGTAAAAATGGGGCCACAAATCACATCCCAGCTCTGGATCCGATCTAGCTATGCACGCAAAGGCATTATGGCTAGTTTTGGTAAGGTCGATGCTGGATTTCATGGAACATTAACCATTAGCTGTTTTAATTCAAATGATACAGAAATTGAAATACCGATAGGAGATCGTTTCTGTCAGATCGTCTTCGAGCATCTGTCCTCAACCCCCTCTGAATTGTATGAAAAGAAATCAGGTACCTATCAAAATCAACGTGGTGTTACTCTTAAATAATATGATTGGTCAGTCATAGAAGCAATTCTTACAAACACAATTTTTCGTATCAAATTCAATCATTGTTTTTTGCTTTTCCTTTTGGATATCAAAAACAGAGACGGTTATTTTGTTCTGCCCAAGGTCAATATAATTAAAAGTATTACCAAAATGAGCTCTAGTTCGGTTACACGAGAACGTTCCTGCATTTACAAGTAAGGTGTTATGCACTTTTACTCCATAAGGTACATGACGATGACCCATAAGAACAAGAGGAACATTATTTTGAAGAATGATATCTAATGTTTCACCTGCATCTTCGATAATATTTGTTTCTCTTCCAGAATTAGGGATAGGTATCAGATGATGATGAAAACCAATGACGGTAAGTTGTGAATGTTTCTTGATTCCTTCTTCAATCAGTTGATGGCGCCAGCGTCCCAATCGTCCACCATCTTTATCTGGTTCACTAGAAGCTAGACCAACAAAAGTAACATCACTATACGTATGAATGAAACTTGGATCTCCAAAGAATTCAGGAAATAGCCGAAAGCCAAGATTTCGTTCGTCATGATTGCCTGGAACGATGACAAGCTTTCCTTCAATTTCCTTGAGTTTTTCTTGGGCCAATTTATATTCTGGCAGCAGACCTTCAGTAGTAAGATCACCAGAAATAAAAATAAAATCTTTATCAAGTTTATTTAAAATCTTAACTGCTTTTGTGTAGGTTTTAGGATTAAAATCAGTACCAAAATTAGCGTGAATATCAGAAATATGAGCGATTTTCATAGGAGAGCGATACAATAGCTGGTTAATAAGATTTTATTATCTAAAAAGTGCTCCCGTCGGGATTTGAACCCGAGTCTAAGCCTCGAGAGGGCTTGATGATTGGCCACTACACTACGGGAGCTAAATAATTATCCTCCTGAAGCTACAGAAATTATTTCAAGTTTCTGATCCTTTTTAAGAACCTCATCAATAGGAATTGGCAGTTTATTTCGTAAAACAATAGTAGTATCCGGCTTTAATTGTAGTTTATCTAACACAAGTTCAACAGATACGTCAGAATCAAGTGTAATAGTTTTTAATGTGGTACTTGGTTTAAGGATCACCTGAATCTTCATCGAATCAAAACCCATATAAAAAACCCTTAAATTAACCTTTTGACTAATATCTTTACTATGCTGGGGTAGCCAAGCCTGGCCCACGGCGGCGGTCTCGAAAACCGCTGGTGCTCGCACCTCAGGAGTTCAAATCTCCTCCCCAGCGTTTTCATTATGAATATATTAATTTTTTTGATGAGGAGACAATTCAGAGAAAACTATATATATTAGTTCTCATATGAGTAATACATTGGAGTAACAATGCCTGGATATAGTCATGGCAGAGGGCGAGGTCGCTGTCGCGGAAGACGCTGGATTGAACATCTTCCTAACACTGAATCCTTTCACCCACAAGGCCCCTGCAATGACTCTGTATCAATAACTATCTTGACTCTTGATGAACTTGAAGCATTACGACTTGTCGATCTCGAGGATTTTACTCAAGAAGAAGCAGCAGCACAAATGGGAGTCTCCCGAAAAACATTATGGACTGACTTGCAACGTGCACGAAAAAAAGTCGTAAATTCCTTAGTTCATGGACATGCAATTCATATCCAAGGCGGAAATTACAAACTAAGAAATTCATGGAGGTGAAATGAAAGATGCCAGGTGGAGATAGAACTGGACCTGAAGGTCGCGGACCTAGGACTGGAAGAACTCTTGGATATTGTGCTGGCTATAACAGCCCAGGCTTTACAAAAGGAACACCCATAGGAAGAGGCTTTGGAAGGGGCTGGGGCCGAGGATTTGGACGAGGATCTTGGGGTCGAGGTAGAGGTTTTTGGCGTAGGGGGTACTACCCAGAACCATATTATGAACCAGAACCTTATTATCCTGAATATCGAGATCGAGTGCCACCAGAACAGATAAAAAAGGAAGAAAAAGCCCATTTAGAAAATTTGGTCAAAGATCTCGAAGAAGAACTTAAAGCAATAAAAGAGAGATTACAAGAAATTTCTAAAGAATAAAGAGAACTCAAAAAATTATAATAAGGGCTTTTCATTCTTTCTTCTTTCTTTTAGAGTAAAAAAGAAAAAAATCGAGGATACACATGGAAAAAAAAGGATATGATGAGAGTAAAATTTCAAAGAATTTAGAAATGATACAACATAAACTCATTGTGTTAAGCGGTAAAGGAGGTGTTGGAAAAAGCACTGTGTCTGCAAATCTTGCACTTGCGTTAGCAGAGAAAGGGCATGAAGTGGGATTACTTGATAGTGATATTCATGGTCCAAGTATACCAAAAATGCTAGGTCTTGAAGAGAGCAAACCAACACCATCAGCAGAGGGCATTATACCAGTTCTTGCACAACCTAAACTAAAGGTTATGTCTATGGGATTTCTGCTACAAAACAAAGACTCACCAGTTATCTGGCGTGGACCTTTGAAGATGGCTGCAATTAAACAATTTATCGGTGATGTAAACTGGGGGGATCTAGATTATCTCATTGTTGATTTGCCTCCAGGAACAGGTGACGAACCGTTGAGTATTGCACAGCTTATACCGAATAGCGATGGAGCAATTGTTGTAACAACGCCACAGGATGTTGCACTACTGAGCGTAAGAAAGTCCATCAATTTTGTAAAGAAAATGAATATGCCAGTAATTGGTATCGTCGAAAATATGAGTGGTTTTAAGTGCCCACATTGCGGTAAAGCTATCGACATTTTTAAAATAGGTGGAGGCAAAAAAGCATCTATAGATTTCAAGGTTCCATTCCTTGGAGCTATTCCCATAGACCCAGAAATAGTGAACACTGGAGATTCGGGAGAACCTTTCATTATTAAAAATGCAGAATCAGATACCGCTAAAGCATTTTTAGATGTAGTAGAAAATATTGAAAATATTGTAAATAAAAAGAGGTGAAATAAGATATGCCAGGTGGAGATGGAACAGGACCAAGTGGGCAAGGGTCTGTAGCTGGAAGAGGCCGCGGAAGAGGACAAGGGCGTGGTCTAGGCGGCGGTTTTGCCCAGGGTCCCGATGGTGAGTGTAGATGTACAAACTGTGGATATAGAGAACTACATCAGTTAGGTGTGCCCTGTTATAATAAGAAATGCCCGAAGTGCGGTAGTCCTATGACAAGGGCTTGAGTACTAACAGTTATTAGCAGGAAGTTTATTTGGGGTGAAAGGTGAAGAAAAATGAAAATCGGAATCACATCAACGGGGAAAGATTTAAATTCGCAAGTTGACCCAAGATTCGGACGATGTCACTATTTCTTAATTGTTGACACAGATACCATGACATATGAACCTATTTCAAATGAAAGCGCTATGGCTTCTGGTGGAGCTGGTATACAAGCAGCGCAGACTGTTGCAGGAACAGGTATAAAAGCAATAATCACTGGAAATATGGGGCCAAATGCCTATCAAACCTTGTCTGCATCAGGAATTAAAGTATTTACTGGAGCAACAGGAACGATTAGTGAAGCCGTGGATAAATATAAAAAAGGAGAGCTCCAAGAAACAAATGCCCCTAGCGTCACCAGTCATTTTGGCATGGGTGGCACTGGAAGAGGCATGGGAAGAGGTCGAAATTTATGAAGATTTGTATACCAACAATGGGAGATAATGGATTAAACAATATCGTAGGAGAACACTTCGGTAGGGTACCCACCTATACCATAGTTGATCTTAATACAGATGAGGTAAAGGTTATTCAAAACACAAGTCACCATATGGGGGGACAGGTTGATCCACCTCAAATCATGGCAAAGGAAGGGGTCAATATCATGATATGTCAAGGTTTGGGACGACGAGCCATCACACTGTTTGAGGAACTTGGCATTGAAGTGTACATTGGCGCATCGGGAACAGTAAAGGATGCTGTTGAAGCATTTAAACAAGGAAAACTTCAGAAAGCAAATGTAAATGATGCCTGTGGGCAGCATACTTTTCGTGACCGCCACCATCAATAGTATCATTAATAAGTGACACAATGAAGACATATCTTGAATGTATTCCCTGTTTTCTAAAACAATCATTGGAAGCCGCACGAATGGCAACTGATGACGAAGAAGTCCATGAAAAGGTTATAAAAGAGGTTATGAAGCGTCTTCAGACCATTTCGTTGAATCATTCTCCACCGGAATTATCTAGAGAAGTACATGAAATCATTCGAAATATTACAGGATCAAAAGATCCCTATAAAAAAGTGAAAGAACAATCCAATGAAATGGTAAACAACCTCTATCCGCATCTAAAAAAACTAGTTACTGAAGCAGAGGACCCTTTGCTCATGGCAATCAAACTTGCTATCGTGGGAAATGTTATTGACTTTGGTACCAGCAATAGATACAAGATTGATGATATGATTGATACTGCTGTGAAAAAGAAGTTTGTTGATGATGCCTATCCTCAGTTTAAAAACACGTTAGAAAAAGCAATTACCATTCTGTATTTAGCTGATAACAGTGGTGAAATATTTTTTGATAAACTCTTAATCGAAGAACTTGTAAAACAAGGAAAAAAAATTACGTATGTTGTCAAAGCTCATCCCATTATTAATGATGTACTGAAAGATGATGCACAGTTTGCAGGCATCGACAAACTGGCCACTATTTTGCAGGGGGACGCCGGTCAAAAGCGATCGGCACCTGGCATGGTAATAAGATACACCTCAAAAGAATTCCAGGAGCAATTAAACACATCAGATATGGTTATTTCAAAGGGTCAAGGTAACTATGAAGCGTTAAGTACTATTAATCGTCAAATCTTTTTTCTCTTAATGGTAAAATGTCCCCTCGTCGCCCGGGATATTGGAACTGAATTAGCACAACTTGTTTTAAAGGTGAACTCATGATTATTTCCATTGCTAGTGGAAAAGGAGGAACAGGTAAAACAACCATTGCAACCAATCTTGCGTTGAGCCTTGAGAAGGCGCAGCTCATTGATTGTGACGTTGAAGAGCCTAATGCAAACATTTTCTTTAAAGCAACGATAACGGATAGTGAAGAAGTAGTAGTAGAAATTCCAGAGATCGACAAAGAATCATGCGATTATTGTGGTAAGTGTTCTCAGTTTTGCGCTTACAATGCTTTAGCCGTTGTTCCTACTAACGTTCTTGTGTTTCCTGAGTTATGTCATTCATGTGGCGGATGCAAACTAGTGTGCCCAAAGAATGCTATTACGTGGCGGAAAAAAGCTATTGGGACCATCGAGCATGGGCAAAGAGGTATGTTTGATTTTTACCAGGGAATATTAAACGTTGGAGAAGCCATGGCCATACCTGTGATTAAAACCTTAAAAAAGAAGATTGATACAAGAAAAGATGTTATTTTAGATGCCCCTCCTGGAACCTCGTGTCCTGTCATCGAAACAATAAAGAGTTCTGATTATTGTATTCTGGTGACAGAACCTACTCCCTTTGGTCTGCATGATCTTAAGCTGGCTGTTGCTGTTGTGCGACATCTTGATATTCCTTTTGGAGTGATCATTAACCGTGATGGGCTTGGTTACAAGAACGTTGAGCTATACTGTCACAAGGAGAAGATTCCTATTCTTATGAAGATTCTTCATAGTGAAGATATCGCACAGCTGTATTCGAATGGCATTCCCTTTGTTGAGAAGTTATCTGTTTGGAAAGAGAGGTTTCAACACCTTTTTAACAAAATTCGTTTAGAGGTAAACGCATGAAACAACTCACGATCATTAGTGGGAAGGGAGGGACTGGAAAAACATCGATTACTGCTGCTTTTGCTGCCCTTGCAAAGAATGCCGTTCTTGCTGATTGTGATGTTGATGCTGCCGATCTTCATCTTATTCTGAAACCTGAAATTAGAAAAACAATAGGATTTCATGGACTTAACATTGCACATATCAACAAGGATCTCTGTATCAATTGTAAGAAATGTTATGATGCGTGTAAGTTTGATGCCATTAACAAGGACATCAATCTCATTCCAGAATCATGTGAGGGTTGTGGTGTCTGTGAGTTTGTGTGTCCTGTTGATGCTGTTACTATGAAAAAAAGGGAGTCAGGGTTTGCCTATCTGTCTCAGACTCGTTTTGGGCCCATGGCTCATGCAATGCTAAAAACTGCTGAAGAAGCATCTGGAAAACTTGTGACCGTTGTAAGAAATCATGCTAAAGAATTAGCTGAACAGCAAGGAAAAGAGGTAGTTATTATTGATGGACCTCCAGGTATTGGATGTCCGGTGATTGCCTCTCTTACAGGTGTTGATTTAGTGTTGATAGTCACCGAGCCAACCCTCTCTGCCATTCATGATCTCGAACGAATACTTGGTGTAGCATCCCATTTCACCATTCCTGCTGTCATCTGTATCAATAAATATGATATCAATGAGCACAATACACAAATTATTGAGGAATACTGTAGAAAACAAGACATACCACTAGTAGGGAAGTTATCGTATGATACTATAATGATAGATGCAATGATACAGGAACAAAGTGTTGTGGAGTTCTCAGAAGGTAATCTGACCAAGCAGATTACAGCGATGTGGCACCAAGTAAAGGAGCAGTTGAAGATATGACATCAGAATCTCTAGATGAGTTTGTACGACATCTTCAAGAGAAAATTAATAAGGAAGAAGAGGCAACATATTCAAAGGAAGTACTGCAGGAATATCGAAATCCTACTCATTTTGGTACCTTACAAAAGCTAGATAGGTGGGGTGAAATAACAGGATCTTGTGGAGATACGATGCGCATTTCGCTTCGTTTAAAAGCTGGAATTATTGACAAAGCTCGATTTTGGACTGATGGTTGTGGACCAACCGTAGCATGCGGGAATAAACTTATGAAACTTATTGAAAGAAACAACCTTGGGTATGTTGAAAGGCTCTCTGAACAAGATTTGCTTATCGCTCTCGGAGGATTACCCTCAGAACATCGTCACTGTGCCACCTTGGCGATTACTACGTTACAAACCGCATTGAAGAATAAATCCCCTTCTCAGGAAAAAAGCGTATGAAATGTACTATAGTCTACGATAATGACGTGTACATCAAAGAGGCACGTCTCCAGAGTGATTGGGGGTTTTCTTGCCTTCTTGAAATGAAAGATGAAACGCTCCTTTTTGATACTGGGGCAAAAGGAACTATTCTTCTCCATAACATGCAAGAATTGGGTATTGATATTACCTCCATTTCTAAAATTGTGCTCTCCCACGAACATTGGGATCATACGGGGGGTTTATCCGCAGTTGCCCAACGTCTTCCGGAGGTAGAAATATTTCGTATAGGAAGTAATACCTTGGATAATACTACAGCATCTGTTCAGATTGAGAAAGAGCAGAAGATTGCCAAAGACGTCTATTCAACTGGGAAACTTTCAAATTCAGTTGATGAGCAATCCCTTATTATTCATGGTACGAAAGGATGGTGGGTGTTAGTCGGTTGTTCTCATCCTGGAGTCAAGCAGATTCTAACGATAGCAAAAAAATACGGAACAATATATGGCCTCGTTGGTGGTTTTCATGGGTTTAACGTCTTTTCGGTTTTAAAACCGCTCCAAGTCATTTGTCCTTGTCATTGTACTGAGTTTAAAAAGGATATATTACAAGAATTTCCAAAAACGGCTACGAAAGGTGGCGTTGGAAAGGAAATTATCTTGTAATATTTTATAAAAAAAGAAAAAGAGTTTAAAATTATTTTTTTCGTACGACTGTTTTTGCTGAAATTTTTCCCTCTCGAGCCAGCCATCCAAGAGCAGAGTAGCAATCACATTTTTCAATGTTGGCTAGTCGAGCAACAGTAGAGACATCCATTTCACTGCGGGAGCATAAAATATCCCATATCTTTCCTGCATCTATGCCTATACCGTCTGTGAGATTTGTTTCGCCAATTTGAAAGGTACGTTTGTGTTTCCGTATTTTATTTTCTCGAGCTAGCCATCCTACTGCTCCATAAAAATCATTTTCAGATAGCATGGTTTTTTTCAGAATCTTGGTTTGAACTTGTGGTCCATCGGTTTGTAAAATGTTCCAAATCTTACCTGCATTTGAACCAAATGATCTTACAATTTCATTCATAGCATCCGCATCCTCTAATGTAAGTAAACATGGTAACAAAACAAGAAAATAAAAATATTGTGGTTTTTTGTTATTTATCGATATGTTTAAAAACAATTACAATTTCCCTCCTTCGGAGGCAAATACTTATGAGAGTTAGAAAAAGTTGTATAATAATAGTTTGTTTTTCTGTATTACTATTTTCTGCTATAGGAGTTGTAGCCGATACAGAAGAAGATGATAAAGATGATGTTTGGCATTTTGTTTATCCATACTGGCAAACACAAACAGTGGGGAACCAAGCAAATGTTGATATCAAAGAGATTTCAGCAGAAATTTCAGAAGATCAAATAACACTATCAATGACTTTGTGGCCTGATGGAGCTTTTGAACGTTCTGATTATGAGGCTGCTGTTTATCTTATGTTTTATAATACTAGCGATGCATATTATTGGATGTCATATGTAGACACTGTTGGTCAAGAAGAACCAGTAGGTTTTGCTTGGGGAATTTTGTTAGAGGGAGGTGGACTTCAGGCCTTGGGAGAAGTTGTTGTAACCGACAATGTAATTAGTTCTACTCTAAATATTACGGGTGAAGATACCACTGCCCTGGAATTCTATGGAACCGCCCAATTATGGGAAAAATATGGTACAGGAGATCAATACACAGCAGATGCATGGGTTGACTGGATTGGAGATTTTAGTATGGATCTTGATTTTGATCCTGGTAGCAACAATAACAATGATGGAACCATCAAAGAAAAGGACGATGGTACCCCTGGTTTTGAAGCAATTGCTCTTCTTACTGCAGTAGCTGTTGCATTAATTCTCATAAAAAGAAGAAGATAATTCTTCTTTTTTTTCCATTTTTAAATAATAGTCCTACTTATATTTATTAGAATTATTAGAGGGAGACAGTGAAAAAAAAGATACCTTTTGATAACATCTTTTCTTTACTACACCAAGAATTACAGCACTATCAACAACCCATAGTCTCAAGAGAAAAACGACATATCAAACAGACACCATTTACGACTCTTGTTTCTTGTCTATTAAGTTTACGGACGAAAGATGAGGTTACCGAACAAGCATCACGCCTATTATTGAAACGGTATGATACACCACAAAAAATAGTACAGCTCACTGAATCTCAAATAGCAAAATTAATTTATCCTGTTGGTTTTTACAATACTAAAGCTAAACGAATTCGAGACATATCAAAAACACTTATTGAAAAATACAATAGTAAAGTTCCTGATGACTTTAATGAACTTCTTACATTGAAAGGAGTAGGAAGAAAGACAGCCAACATTGTCATGGTCTATGGCCATAAAAAAAGTGGCTTTCTTCCCATCGATACGCACTGCCATCGTATTCCAAATCGACTAGGATGGATTCGCACAAAAAATCCTGAAGAAACGGAAAAAGCATTAAAGAAGATACTACCAAAACAGTACTGGGATGACTTCAATACTCTCTTTGTTTTATTTGGACAAAGAATCTGTGTACCGGTTTCACCCTTATGCAGTAAGTGCCCCATCAAACGATTTTGTCAAAAAAAGGGAGTCACAAGACAACGATAACTAGTCTTTCCTTTCAAGAATAAATCGCTCAATATCTGAAATACTGACCTGCTGATTGTCGGTTATAAGATCAACCAACTTATCCTTTTCATTCCACTGAGCATAGTATTCCTTTTGTATTGAATTTAAGTCAAATTTAATGCCTTTATCTCCAGCAAATTCACGCAATTGCTTTTCCGAAAGTTCATTTAACAATTCTTTTTTTATGGACATCTTGTCCCACCCGTAATTTACATGTCGATAATCGATTAGTATTACATAAATTTTTAGTTACGTCATCATTTGAAATATGTGAAAGAACCGATTACTTTATAAATAAGAAATATTATTCCTAACCTACTAAGTGGATGGGATGCAGGATAGCGATGAGAAGGTTACGTCTCCAGATTTATTAAAACCTCTTGTAATACGTTCATTGCGGAGAAGTAACGTCAGAAAAAAGATTGCAGATTATCTTTTCGATATCAGTCCAAGTGGTAGCTACACTTCAGAGATTGCATATAACGTGAAAACCACTCCCACCAATGTTATTGGTGCCATCCGTGGTATGAATTCCCAATACCGTAATGATGAATCACTGATAAGTTTAAACCTTGTCGAACAGATTAAAAGCGGCAAGCATAACGATATTAAAATCTATCGTTTAACAGATTTTGGTAAAGAAATTATTGAATCCTTTCGAGAAGATAGAAAACGATTTTAAAAGACACCGTAGCTTATTTTTAAAAAAATTTAATTAGCAGAGGTAATCGAAACAGATAAAACAATAACCTGCATTTATAACGGTAAACTGGAGGTCATAAGTAATGGCCAAAATAGACGTGCAAAAATTACTTTCTACATATGATAAAAAGGATCTTACGATTGCAACTGTGTGTTCTCATTCCAGTCTTCAAATTTTCAACGGTGCAAAAAAAGAGGGTTTTAAAACACTAGGCATCTCGGTAGGAGAAGTAAAAAAAATCTATGATGCTTTTCCTCTTGGAAAACCTGATGAATTTTTTATTGTTGATAAGTATCAGGATATAGCTAGCTCTGCCAAAGAATTACGTGAGAAAAATGTCATTGTGATACCGCATGGCTCGTTTGTTGAATATCTTGGGGCCGAAAATTTTTTAAATCTTGCGCTTCCTGCCTTTGGAAACCGTAACGTACTCCTCTGGGAATCAGATCGAAAGATGGAACGGCAATGGCTTGAAGAGGCAGGTCTTACCATGCCTCAGGAAATCAAGAATCCTAAAAAGATTGACCGCCCCGTCATTGTTAAATACCATGGTGCTAAGGGGGGAAAGGGATTTTTTATTGCAAAAACCTATAAGGAATTTTCAAAACGAATCATAAAGAATAAGAAATATACCATTCAAGAATTTGTGATGGGAACAAGATACTACCTACATTACTTTTATTCTCCTATTCAAAACAATGGTTATCAGTTGAGTAAAGGTAGTTTACAACTTTTATCTATGGATCGGCGAGATGAAACAACCATCGATGAAGTACAGCGGCTAGGATCGATTGCAGAGTTAGAGGAATTGGGCATTCATCCAACCTTTGTTGTCACCGGCAATATTCCAATCGTTATGAGAGAATCTCTTCTACCAAAGGTATTCAAAATGGGGGAAACAGTTGTTGAAACTTCCTTAACCTTGTTTGGCGGCATCATCGGATCCTTTTGTCTTGAAACAGTAGTCACAGAAGATCTCGAATTTAAAGTCTTTGAAATCTCTGCTCGTATTGTAGCTGGTACCAATCCCTATATTGCAGGTTCACCCTATGCAGAGTTAATACAACCTGATCTTTCAACAGGGAGAAGAATTGCACAAGAAATAAAGTATGCAAACAAAACAGATAAACTTCAGTATATACTGAGTTAATGCACTGATTTACTCAACGTTACCATTATTGCAATTTGAGCCCACATACGATTTTCAGCTTCATTAAAAACTACTGATTGAGGGCCATGCGCAACGTCTTTTGTCACTTCATAACCATAATAGGCAGGTAGGCAATGCAGAAATATCGCATCAGGTTTTGCCCTTTTCATTAAGCTTTCAGTAACGGTGAATCCTTTGAAATCTTTGAGTCTTTGCTGTTTCTGTGCCTCATCACCCATGGAAACCCACGTATCAGTTGCAATCACATCAGCATTTATTGTCGATCCTTCAACTTTATCTGTAATTTCAACTTTGATGCCAAAGTTCTTTGCCTCATCAATATAATAGTGATCCGGCCAATACTTCTTTGGAGTAACAATCTTACAATTGATCCCTGCAATACCACAACCTAAGAGATAAGAACGGGACATATTATTTGCCCCATCGCCAAGATATACAAAATGAAGACCCTTAAGTTTTCCTTTATGTTCTTTCATGGTCATAAGATCTGTGATAACCTGGCATGGATGTTCCTTATCATCAAGGCCAGAAATCACTGGTACTGTTGCATATTTGGCAAGTTCTTTCATATCATCATTGCACATAGCACGATACATGATTAAATCAACATAACGAGAGAGAACAAGAGCTGTGTCCTCGATGGTTTCACCGCGACCAAGTTGAATATCGTTTTTTCCAAGAAAAATTGCATGACCTCCTAATTTTCTCATACCGGTTTCAAAGGAGACACGAGTACGCGTACTGCTTTTTTCAAAAATCATTCCTAATGTTTTTCCTCTGAGAAGCTCTATGGACATGCCGCTTTTTGATTGTCGTTTTAAACCTATACCAAGATCTATGATTTCTTCTAAATCATTCTTCACATCCATCATAGAAATGAGATCTCGTTTCATTATAAGGAGGAATATACATGTTTTCTTTAAATGTATCGGCAATGAGAAAGGCATTTAATGATTCAACGTATTGCACACATCAACGATGGGAATTGACCTAGGAGATCTCTTTACAAAAGAATCATGTATGCTTCGAGATTTTCGTAATCGCATCATTGCAATTGATGGATATAATGTACTCCATCAATTTTTAGCAATCATTCGACAACGCGATGGTACTCCCCTCAAAGACGCTCAAGGGAGAATTACTTCTCATCTTTCTGGTCTTTTATATCGAACAGCAACCCTTATTGAGGAAAAGATACGCCCTGTGTATGTCTTTGATGGTATACCCCATCCCTTAAAAGAGAAGGTTGTTGAAGAGAGGAAACGACGGCGTCTTCAAGCAGAAAAAGAATGGAAAGAAGCATTAGAAAAAGGTGATATCGAGAAGGCCAGAACCAAAGCACAGCAAACTTCTCGAATTACACAAGAGATTCTTACCCAGAGTAAAGAACTCTTGGATGCTTTAGGGATTCCCTATGTTCAGGCGCCTTCAGAAGGGGAATCGCAAGCAAGTTATATGGTGAAAAAGGGCGAAGTGTATGGTGTTGGCTCTCAAGATTTTGATTGCCTCTTGTTCGGTTCATCTATTTTAATTCGCAATCTTACTTCATCAGGACGGCGGAAACTTCCTGGAAAAAAGGCATATGTGAAAGTAAATCCTGAAATGATCAAACTTAAACCTGGATTGAAATCCCTTAAATTACTTCAAAAACAACTCATTGATATAGCCATCCTCATTGGAACAGATTTTAATGAAGGAATAAAAGGCATTGGACCTAAGAAAGCCTATTCTTTAATCAAGAAAAATGGCAATGTAGAAAATGTCTTAGCAACGATAGGTAATGCACAAGGTCTTACCTTTTCTGAAATCAAAGAGATACGAAATATTTTTTTACATCCTCAAATAACAGATGCATATACCCTTCAATGGTTCAAACCAGATGAGGACAAGGTGTTAAGGATTCTTTGTGATCAACATCAATTTTCCCAGGAGCGGATTCTGCCCATTCTCAAAAAATTTTCAAGGGTAGAAGAGATGATGAAGCAAAAAAAATTATTTGATTTTTAGAATGTGGGATGAACGTCCACTATTTCATCCTATTTCTTTTTAAAACAAGTTCTAATTAGTACAAATTTCACAACTAGTGATGTTAAAATTGTAGGAAAAAGAATATATAGTACGTTAGGTAATAATAATATTGGAATTAAAGCAATTGGGGGAAAATATGAAGTTAAGATATTCAAACATGTGTATCTTTTTTCTAGTGGTGGCCCTTATTGGAGGAAGTGCCCTACCTGTTATCAGTAGTGAGAAGGGCGTACAATCAGCAACTACAGAACAGATACAGATATCAGTTGAACAAAACCAAGATATCCTTTTACTTTCCTATGCTATAGAAGACTATTCTACTGAAGAAATTCTGATCAATGGAGAAATATATGAACGTATCGTTCTTGAGAAAGAACCAAACCTTGTCTCTAAAGGCAATCCTGAATTAGCCTATATTGCTCGAAGTGTTATCGTTCCTGACTCCTCAACTATGGATATTCGAGTTCTCTCAGCAGAGTATATAGAATATAACCAAGTAAAAATTGCTCCTTCAAAGGGAAATTTACTTCGATCCGTCGATCCTTCTACAGTCCCTTATGAATTTGGTAATGCCTATACTAATGATGCGTGGTTTCCTGAAACCATCGTCGAATTACGTGAACCGTATATCCTCCGAGATTTTCGAGGACAAGTAGTATTACTTACACCTTTTCAATACAATCCTGTCCAAGAAAAATTGAGATTTTATCAACATGTAAAGCTCGAGGTGTTCCCTCAAGGCCCCGGAACTATCAATTGTATTACACAAGACGAACTGCCGCCTTCTCTTGATAGTGAATTTCTCTCCATATATGAGCGTCATTTTCTTAATTTTCCTTTAGGGGAAGATCGATATGAATCTGTGGACGAGCTAGGGAACATGTTGGTGATTACGTATGATGATTTTTGGGATGACATGATACCTTTTGTGCAATGGAAAAATTTCAAAGGCATTCCAACAGAGATGATTAACGTCTCAGAGATAGGCAGTGCTAATGCCATTAAAACCTATATTCAAGAATATTATGATACATATGGCTTAACGTTTGTGTTATTAGTTGGTGATATCCAACAGATGCCATCATTGTATCCTTCCTATGGAGCATCTGATCCCAGTTACTCCTATGTTGTAGGTGGAGATCATTACCCTGACCTCTTTGTAGGTCGATTCTCTGCTCAGAATAGTCAACAAGTCGCCACACAAGTTGAACGAACAATTGCCTATGAAAGAGATCCTCAGGCCGGTGCGGTCTGGTATCACACAGGAACAGGTGTAGCTTCTGATCTAGGACCTGGTGATGATGGTGAATATGATGATGAACATATTGATAATATACGGGCAGACTTATTAGGATATACATATACGGAAGTTGATCAAATCTATGATCCCTATGCAACTGCATCTCTAGTTGCCGCAGCCCTAAACGAAGGACGAAGTATTGTAAATTACTGTGGACATGGTTCATATCGCTCTTGGTCTTCATCAGGATTTGATATTGATGATGTGAACCTCTTAGAAAATAGTGACATGTTACCTTTCATATGGTCTGTTGCTTGTAGTAACGGCGAATTTGACACCCATGATACTTGTTTTGCAGAAGCATGGCTTCGAGCAACTCATAATGGCGAACCAACTGGTGCCATCGCTGCTTTTATGTCTTCAGTTAGTCAGTCATGGAATCCTCCCATGGATGCACAAGACGAAATGGCAGATATTCTAGTAGAGTCGTATGCAACAAACAGAAAAACATCCTTTGGCGGTCTTTGTTTTAATGGCTGTATGCATATGAATGATGAATATGGTACAGAAGGTTATGAAACTACAGATACTTGGCATGTTTTTGGTGATCCTTCTCTACAGGTACGTACTGATGAACCATCTGAACTCTTGACTTCCCATGCCTCATCAATTCCCAATGGATCTATGTCTTTTGAAGTAGAGGTAAATGGAGTTAAAGGAGCACTATGCGCCATTTCCAGAGAAAATATTCTGCTTGGATCAGCATATACTGACGAGACAGGGTACGCCATCATTGAATTTGATGAGCCCATCTCCTATGGGTCTGAACTTGATCTTGTCGTTACTGGTTATAATTATTTTCCCTATTTCGCTACTCTTGTGGTAAGCGGGGATGATGATCCTCCAGAAACGCCAGCTGCTCCTGGGGGAGAAGTCAATGGAATAGTCCATGAAGTCTATACCTTTTCTGCTGTAACAACTGATCCTGAGGAGGACGACATTGCCTATCGATTTGATTGGGGCGACGGCAATCTCAGTGATTGGACAGACTACGTTCCCTCTGGAACAGAAAAGCAGGCATCGTACAGTTGGATACTAGGAGGTATTTATCAAGTCCGCGTCCGTGCTAGGGATAGCTATGGTGCAATGAGCGGATGGTCACCGGCTCATGAAATTTCTATTGGTGCACCTGCACTTTCAATATCCAAAATTCGCGGAGGTCTTGGAAAAATCGTCATCAACATCAAAAATGTTGGAGAAGCCAGTGCCCATGCTATCGACTGGACCATTAAAGTTACTGGTGGGGCACTTGGAAGAATTAATATTTCCTCAGGATGTGATACTTGTACAGAGACCTTAGAAATCGATCAATTCTTTATTGAACGAACTAATAAGTTTATCTTTGGACTAGGAAAAATTAATATTACGGTTACAGCACGTGCAGACGATGTAGAAGAAGTAATGGAGCAGGCTCAAGGGTTTGTTTTTGGGCCTTTTATCTTTGGTGTGCGTAGCATTGCAGAAGAATAACATCTAGTTTTTAGCAACAATTTTGTACTTATCAATACCTTCGATTAATGCTAAGGTTTCACCAGAGTCCCACTTCACCCAAATCATACGTTCGCTCTGTGTTTCATCAATATCAAAAACGGTTCCTTGGCTTCCGGGTTTTAGTCGCGTCATAGTATCATTTATAAAAACTAGTTCTACACGATCACCTTTTTTTATAATTTTTCCCATATTTTCTCTACTCCATCTGGAATGCGGATAGCGGGAATCGAACCCGCGCATGAAGCTTGGGAAGCTTCAATCATAACCACTAGATCATACCCGCAGATTATTTTTTTTAGAATATCATGGTTATTCTTCTAATTTGCTATGACAAATTATAAGATTTTAAAACCTTATAAGGGCTAATATGCAAAAAAAAGAATCAGAAAAAATTGCCTCTTTAATCTCTGATAAAACTTTTGATATGAGTCCAGATGAAATTCAGGATCTTGGATATCGCTCCATTGATTTAATAAAAGATTATTTTCAAACTATCAGAAAAGCACCGGTTCTGCAAGAACAAACATTTGATCAACTTCACCAATTGCTAGATGAGGCCGTGCCCAAGATCGGACAGAATCCAGATGAAGTATTGAAGGAATTTCAAACAAAAATTATACCCAATACGATTAAAATCGGCAATCCCTATCTTCTTGGTTGGATTCTCTCGTCAGGAACTGTTATTGGTTCATTTGCCGATGGCCTGGCAAGTGCCATTAATCAAAATGTTGCAGTTTCTGGTTCAGGTGTTGCAACAGCTGTCGAATTAGTAGTGCTCAAATGGATCAAGGAAATTCTTGGTTATGATTCAAAGGCAGCAGGACTCTTAGTAAGTGGGGGATCTATTGCAAATCTTCTTGGTCTTGCTGTTGCACGTAATGTAAAAGCAAACTATGAAATTAGCAAAAATGGAATACAACACAATAACATGATTTTATATGCATCTAAAGAAGCGCATGTTTGTATTTCAAAAGCAGTAAATATCTTAGGACTTGGCACTGAACATATCCGTTGGATAAATGTTGACGATAAATTATGCTTAGATGTTGAAGACCTGCAAGAAAAAATCATAGAAGATCAAACAACCAACGACTTTCCTTTTGCAGTTGTCGCAACTGCTGGAACTGTTAATATTGGTGCCATCGATCCATTAGATATCATTGCCGATATTTGTAGGAAAAATAACCTCTGGTTTCATGTAGATGCTGCCTATGGGGGTTTTGCTGCGTTATCTCCAAATCTTAAGCCAATGCTCCATGGATTATATCGTGCTGATTCCATAGCAATAAATCCCCATAAATGGCTCTTTATCCCTTATGAAGCAGGATGTATTCTCATTAAAAATTCAGACCATATGAAAAAGACATTTTCAGCGCCTACTGATTATATTCACTTGGACAATACGTCATCAAATACAAATATCGATTTTTCCGAGTATGGTATCCAACTTTCTCGTAGTTTTCGTGCCCTTAAGATTTGGATGTCGTTAAAACAATATGGGGCAATAAAATATGGAGAAATTATTGAACAAAATGTAAATCTTGCAAAGTATCTTGCTGCCCTTATAGAAGAATCGGCAGATTTTAGACTTATCGCCTCGCCAACTCTTAGTATTGTTTGTTTTCAGTATTGCCCTAGCCATTTAGAACGGCAAAATATGCAACAAAGAACAGAATCATCCATCAGTAAATTAAATTCTGAAATCATTAAACTAATGAGAAAAGATAGGCGCGTACAACTTTCAAGTACGAAAATAAAGAATAAAGTTGTGTTAAGAGCTTGCATTATTAACTATCGAACAACAAAAAATGATATTATTACGATTCTGAAGGTTATTAGAGAATTAGGAGAAATTGCAAAGAACAAAATGATTCTTTAAATCTCTTGATATTCAAATATTTTGAATCTATTTTTCTTCTTCTTTGTACTTTCCCACAAATGTTCAATGATATCGTCAGGAATTTCTTCTGCTTGTTTTTTTGTTTCATTGAGTTTTTTCTTTGAAATATGAAAAAACAAAGGGCATTTTATAACAAGATATCCTCGTTTCTTATTTTTAATATAGGGAACAATAGGCCAAATTTTACAGAATTTTGGCTTTACCCTTTGGATGAGACAAGCATTATTCTTGTCTAAATAGGGACATCTTCCTTTTTCTCCCAATTGAATCTCATAGATGTTATCTTGGATTTTAATAAAATGATCAGGGAAACCTTCACCCAAGATTCTTTGGCGCTCTTGGTTTGTTAGTACTGGTCGTACAATAGTACAACAAAAAGCATGGCAATCCCTACAAACATTTAAGAATTCTTGTGAAGTAGGCATTTAATAGAGAAGAACCCATGAATTAATAAACATTTCTTACTTCATATTATGAGGTAACAATAGAAAATTATATAGATATAATAAAATAATAATAGTGCTACCATTGGCTGATGAAAAATGAAACTTGATACTTTAACAGAAATGATTTCAGCACTTTCCTACAGTGAAATAAAGAATCATCAAAATAGAATTATACTTGAATTGACTCATCTTGGAATACCACAAAAAAAACAAGAGAAGATACTGGAAAGTATTTTTAAAATCGTTAAAATAACGGATAACCCAAAAACAAGAGTGAGTTTTTTAAAATCATTTGTAAGAATTATTCAAAATGATATTGAAAAGGACGGTAGGGATAGTTCAATTATTATTGAAATAACCAAGAAATGCAATAAGAATTGCACCCATTGTTATTCAAAACATGCTGGGCAGCAACTCGAAATGTCAGATGATACTCTGAACTTTCTTGTACACTTCTCTAGAAAAAATTTCAAACACATTTTTTTTACGGGAGGAGAACCAACATTAGATAGACGCATTCTTACTATTGCAAAAGAAAATCCTGACATCATGTTCTTTCTTTTCACAAATGGTAGTATTTTAACAAAGGAATATGCAGAAGAATTAGCAATACTAGGAAATGTTATTCCCTTACTTGGAATAGATGGAAGATCAGCATCAACACATGATAGATTCCGAGGGAAAGGAAGCTATGCAGAGATATTACGTGCCATCAAAAATCTGAATGATTGTAATGTGTGTTGGGGATTCATAACGCTGGTTGCTGAAAATAATGCTGACGAAGTTCTCAGCCAAGAATTTTTAGATGACAAAATAAGAAAAGGTGCCATCATTGCACGATATCTTGAATATATCCCGGTTGGTCCAAGACCTCTATTTGATTGCATATTATCAGGAGAAAATTACTATAAAATGGAAAAAAGAAAACATCAGATTGTAAAATCTGGAAAAATCTATATGCAAGAAATAGGGGAATCAAAATGTAGTGGACTTTTATTTTTTACAGTTAATGGCGATATTAAAAACTGTTTTTGTTTCCACTATGCAAAATATAATGTACACTCTGGAGAGCTTAAGGATTCGGTAGAGAAAACTCGTAAGGATTGGATTTCATATAACTGGGAAGGTGAATGTCCCATCTATTCAGACCCTATTGGTTTTAAGAAATATTTAGAAAAAAAGGGATGGCACTATCTTTCCAAAGCAGAGGAACCCTATCTAATCAACAATGAACTTGCCCAACAATTAAAGGACCATTATCAAACATTTCTTAAGCTTAAGGCAAAAAAGGGCTATAACTGAATAATCGAAATTAAAATAAGCATATATTTCTTCATAAATGTAATGAGAGAGACATTCAGAGAATACATGAAACTCATTAGATTACCAGGTTTAATGGGTCTGGCAATCACACCTGTTGCTGGGGCACTCATCGTAAATACAATATCCTTTTTTCCGCTGTTTTATCTTTATATCATTGGAGTGATTTCAAAAATATATGGTTTTGTGATGAATGACTACTTTGATGTGGAACTTGATAAACTAAGCAATGATCTCTCAAACAGAGCGTTAGTCAAAGGGACCATTTCCAAGAGAAATGCACTGCATATCATCCTAGCTTGTTTTTTAATTGGATACTTAGCTATTTTTGTATTTTTCTTTCGAAACCATCCTTATTTTTATATCGGACTTTTCTGTATCATAATCGCAGACATACTTACGATTACCTACAACAAATATGGAAAAAAACTTATCGGTTCTGATTTTTTTATAGCGCTTGCTGAATCATTATTCCTGCTTTTCGGAGCTCTGATGGTACTAACAAATAATCCTCCAGGGATTTTCTTCTGGATTATATTTGTTCTTTTATTCAACGAACAATTGTACATGAATGCTATTGCTGGTGGATTAAAAGATGCCGACCATGACCCTCTTATGAATGTAAAAAACATTGCACTTACTAGTGGCGTTGAAGTAAAAAAAGATAAAACTCTTGTAATTCCGTCTAGTTTTAAAATATTTGGATATGGCGAACGTATTGCTTCAGCATTTTTAGTATTTAGTCCCTTTATATTTTTTGGATTCGAGTATGAACTATGGCAGATCATTCTTCTCCTTTTTATTATAGTAGTAATTTTCTACGAAAATCATAAATTACTAAATATCAAGAAATTTGAAAGGAAAAGAATCCTAAAACTCATAGGTATTCAACTGATAACATGGCAATTTCTTGTACCCTTCATGCTTTTTTTACAATTGGGATGGACAGGTTTTTTTATAATATGGGGCCTTCCAGCATTTGGATTCGTATTTTTTTCCATTCTCACTAAAGAAAAAATATTGGATACTCAGATGTAAAAAAAATTAAATGTCCTTGAGAATTCGAAGGACATAATCATAGAATTTATCGACTGTACTGATATGTACCTGCTCTTCAGGAGAATGAGGATACTTGATCGTTGGTCCGATAGATATCATATCCATTCCTGGAAACTTTTCACCGATTATTCCACATTCTAGTCCTGCATGAATTGCTTCAACTTTTGGCTCCTCATGATACATTTCTTTGAAAATCTTTTTTGAGAGTTTCAAGATTGGTGAATCAAGATTTGGTTTCCATCCAGGATAGGGCGTACCTTCTGATACTTTTGCTCCAGAAAGCTCAGCAATAGCATGAATACGATCGCGAAAATCTTGGAGAGCAGATTTGATGGAGCTTCGAGAGCTTAATCCAATAGTAATATCTTTATTATTGGTGGAAACCGTTGCAAGATTTGTTGATGTTTCGACAAGATCTGGAATGTCATAACTCCATTTATCTACTCCATGAGGAAGGCCGTGTAGGACATCCAATACGTTCTTTTGTGAGGTGGTATCAAATGCTTTGGATAATTTTGCAATCTCAGTCATTTCATACATAAAATTTGGATCAATGGGTTTAATTTCTCCAAGAATTGCTTTACTTTCCTCCGTTAGAAGTTTATGAAGTGATTCTTTTTCTTGTTTGTTAAGAGAGAGTTTTGCATAGGCTTCACGAGGAATAGCATTATGTTTATCGCCTCCTTTGATTTCGGAGAGGAAAAAATCATAATGCTGTGAGGCTTTCCAAAGCATTCTTGTTAAAAGCTTTATAGCATTACCTCGTTGTTCATGGGCATCGACACCTGAATGCCCTCCTCGAAGTCCAGCAACTTTTATTTGAGTACTCACAAGATTACCATTAATGGGTTGTGTTGAGATGGGAAGATGAATAGTTGAATCACCACCGCCAGCACATCCTACGGTAACCACACCAAAGTCTTCGCTATCCAAATTCAGCATTATGCGTCCATGTAGCATATCTGGTTCTAAGGAAAAGGCACCTGTAAGACCAGTTTCTTCATCAATGGTAAAGAGGGCTTCTAAGGGGCCATGTTTAAGGGTTGTATCTTCTAGAATAGCAAGACTGATTGCTACACCAATACCATTATCTGCACCAAGTGATGTCCCATCTGCAGTAAGAATATCCCCTTTACGTTTGAGTTTGATAGGATCTTTGGAAAAATCATGATCAACATCAGTATTTTTTTCACATACCATATCAACATGACCTTGGAGAACAATAATAGGTTTTTGTTCCATACCGGCACTTGCAGGTTTTCGAATGATAATATTACCTGCTTTGTCAGATTGTGATCCAAGACCTTGTTTTTCTGCAAACTTCTGAATATAAGCACAAATTTTTTCTTCATGTTTTGAGCAACGTGGTATTTTTCTGATTTCATCAAAATGTTTCCATACTAATTTTGGCTTTAAACCATCTAGAACAGACATATTCTGCCTCCCTAATAGTACCACCAAGTAACACAACATCACATAAAAAAGATTTGCTCATTAGAAAATAAAAGAAAAGAAGATATAGATTATTCTAGTTGTGAAGTCATTTCTTGTATCGGTTGCCTAGTAGGCACTATCTTTTTTCGTAAGATAATAGCTGCAAGTAACATAAGAATTCCACCTATTATAATTAGATACCATGAGAAACCAGGTCCCATAGAAATACTATTTCCTGCATCACCTTGACCATACCAAAAACCATAAGACTCCTCAAGTGCTGATGAGGAACCTCCCATCGATAAAAAGGTATCAGATGCATCTTCCATCTGACCAGTCCAGGTAAACATAAAATATAATATTGCTACAAGTGCCAGTATAAAAGTAATAATGCCAAAGATTTTTCCAAGATTTTTCATGGCATTTCCCTTGCTAACAGTAAGGACATACATTCCAGCTCCCAACACAGCAAGAATAGCAGTAATAATAGCTATAATGACAAGATACATTGTATTAGCAAAAATAAATCCAATCGAAACAGTCGATGTTCCTTGTGCTTCAACTTCTTCCCAATTCTTGGATTCACTCATTTGTTGCCCATCATATCTCCCTCAACATGCATATTTGTTAAATACATATCTTCAGAAACATCACCTGACATCCCAAACATGGAAAAACTCATGGAAATGTTATACCATGGACCAAAAAAAAAAGCAATTATGATTAACACAGCCCAATTATTGTACATATAAGAGACGGTAATCCCTTTTTCATCTTCTCTCCTCAAGTATGATATTTGAAAAATTTATATAAACTATGTCATTTCTAAAACACTTCTGAAATACTTAAATAACAGATATCGATTACTGATGAACAGAGGCAGTTAGCATGGATTGGGGAATGAAAAATCGATTATCAAAAATTATCAATCCTAAGGATGGTCATACAGTAATGCTTGCTGTTGATCATGGTTATTTTATGGGACCAACAACAGGACTTGAGAATCTTGGTGAAATGGTAAAGCCATTACTTCCTTATGCTGATGTACTCATGCCTACAAGAGGCGGCTTGAGAAACTATATTCCTCCTGAAACAAATATTCCAATATGTCTGAGAGTTTCTGGTGGGACAAGTATCCTTAACGAGACAAATTTATTACATGAAGGAATAGCAGTGTCAATTGAGGATGCAATACGTCTGAATGTTGCTGCTGTTGCTTTTTCGATCTTGGTAGGTCAGCCCTTTGAACGGGATACACTTCTTGGTATGACACAATACATTGATGAGGCGAACCGTTATGGGATCCCTGTCCTTGCTGTTACTGCAGTAGGTAAAGGACTTGGTAAAGATGCACGATACCTCTCACTTGCATCACGAATGGCAGCTGAACTAGGAGCAAGTATTGTCAAAACATATTATTGCAAGGATTTTCATAAGATAGTAGAAACATGTCCCGTTCCTATTGTCATCGCAGGAGGGAAAAAGGTACCTGAAAAAGAAGCGCTAAAAATGGCTTATGATGCCATTCAAGCAGGAGCAATTGGTGTTGATATGGGACGGAATATCTTTCAAAGTTCAAGTCCAGTTGGTATGATAAAAGCCGTTAATGCCATTGTACACAAGAAAGCAATACCAAAGGAAGCTTTTGATATTTTTCAGACTAGAAAGTAATTGATTCCGCGATACATTTAAATAAAACATATCATTAACACACAAAAAGTGGAGGCAAAAAATGGATTTGTTAATAATTGGTATCATACTACTTGTTATAATCGTCGTTATCTTCTTACTGGTTTTCGTTGGCTATTATAACAAGATTATACGGCAAGAAAATCGTATTGATAACTCCTGGGCTCAAATTGATGTACAATTGAGACGGCGGGCAGAGTTAATACCAAATCTCATGGAAACTGTCAAAGGTTACATGAAACATGAGAGAGAAGTTTTGGAAAATGTAACCAAAGCTCGTTCTGCACTTGTCAAAGCTAAATCGCCACAAGACAATATTGACGCAGATAACATGCTTACCGGAGCCTTAAAAACACTTTTTGCAGTCGCCGAGAGCTATCCGGATTTGAAAGCAAATCAAAATTTTATACAATTACAGGACGAATTAACACATACCGAAGATAAGATTTCCTATGCACGACAACACTTTAACGATTCAGTCTTGTCCTTTAACAACACAATAGAAACTTTCCCTGGCATCATCTTTGCAAGACGTATGGGCAAAAAGGAACGAGAAATGCTGCAAATCCCTGAAGAAGCTCGAGAAGTCCCTAAAGTAAAATTCTAAAACAAGAAGCTTGTTTGATACCATGGAAAAGCAGCTCTTAATGGAAGACCATATTCGGAAGAATAAACGGGATACCATTATAGTCTGTTCTTTCATGGCCCTTCTCTTTGTCGGTGTCGTACTTGCTGTGGGATACATCTTCTTTGGAAATATCCTCATTGCCTTAGCATTCGCTCTTCCCATTGCTATTGGCTATGTTTTGATTACATATTCAATATCAGTCCAAACGGTGCTTTCAGCAGCAAAAGCGCGTCCTGCTAATCCGAACAATCGTGAAGAAAAGTTACTAATCTATAAAGTAGAAGAAATGGCTATTGCCGCAGGTCTTCCCAAGCCAAAAGTCTATGTTCAGGAATCTGATGCTATTAATGCCTTTGCAACAGGTAAAAAGCCTGAAGAAGCAGTTATTTGTGCAACAACAGGGGCATTACGAAAATTAAAAATAGACGAACTTGAAGGCGTCATAGGTCATGAAATGAGCCATATTAAAAATCATGATATTCTTATTGCAACCGTTACTATTGCTGTTGTAGGTGCTATTGCCCTTATCGCTGAGATACTTTTTTATTCCATGTTTTGGGGAGGGGTTGGACGGAGTCGTGGACGACGGGGCGATGGGAATGCTCTTATCTTAGTTCTTGCTATTGTTTTTGTTATCTTAGCACCAATTTTTTCGCGATTAACCTATCTAGCAATTTCTCGTAGGAGAGAATATCTAGCAGATGCAAACGGTGCCCATCTAACACGAAATCCTGAAGGACTGGCAAAAGCTCTTGAAAAAATAAAAACAGATCTTCCCAAAGGAAAACCTGTTGGATCTAAAACGGTTGCCCCCCTTTACATAGCCAATCCCTTTAAGCGAGAGAATGTGCGCTCTCTTTGGTCAACTCATCCTCCAGTTGACGAGCGAATACAACGTCTTCGATCAATGTGAGTTTTTCTTTATTCAGCAGATAGAACAATTTTTTGAGATTTCTTAACGTCGATTTTCATTGGAACGTCAAGCTCGGCTTTTACATACCAATCAATTCTGGTACTTACTCCCCCTAAGACCTGCAGTGCTTTTACAGTGGTTCCCATCTTGCCTTCAAGCTTTGGAGCATTTTGCAGTAAATCTGAAGGTATTTTCATCTCAAAAGGATATTCTTGTTTGTGATATTCTTTCTCACCATCAAGTGGCATATCAAAATTATAGACAATCTGAGATGAATGACTGCTTCCCCTTCTACCAGAAGATCCCATAGCAATTCCTGCAACAGAAGCACTACTTTGATGTTGGATCTTTTTTCCAATAAATGCAACAGTCAATTTTCTTGCTTGCACTGGCTTTTTTAAATTAAGTTTTATGGTTCCTTTTACTGTATCTCCAGGACGATAATCATATTTTTCAAGCGTTAATGTAATTTTTTCTCCACCAAATAATCCCATATTATTACCTCTCTATTCATAACTATTAGTTTCCAATGAATAGAATAGTAATAATAAACTTTTCTTTTTGGATATAAAATCTCTTAAATGAAAGGATAATATGGGTGTCTGTGATACTCTATGAAGACCATGAAAGTGGCCATGTACTATAATAATCATGATATCCGCATCCAAGAGATGGCAATACCTACTATCAATGAAAATGAACTTTTGGTAAAAGTAATAGCCAGTGGCATTTGCGGCAGCGATGTTATGGAATGGTATCGCATTAAAAAAGCTCCACGAGTATTAGGCCATGAAATAAGCGGTGAAATCTCTAAAATAGGAAAGAATGTCAAGCAATACAAAGTAGGCGATCGAGTTTTTATTTCTCATCATGTCCCCTGCAATACATGTCATTACTGTAAGAATGACCAACATACTCTTTGTCATACACTCCATTCAACAAATTTTGATCCTGGAGGATTTGCACAATATTTGCGTGTGCCAGAAATCAATGTCAAATATGGAACCTTTGTACTTCCCAATTCAATAAGTTATCGAGAAGGTGTATTTATCGAACCATTAGCTTGTGTACTTCGAGGACTTCGTATTGCAAATTTTCAGAAGGGACAAACTGTAGCAATTATTGGTAGTGGCATGTCTGGATTGCTGCATATTAAACTTGTAAAGGCGTGGCAGGCATCTCGTATTTTTGCTACTGATGTAAATGAGTATCGTTTACAAACAGCAATGAAAGTAGGTGCCACACATGCCATTCATGCATCAAAAGATATTCCGAAAGAAATAAAGAAAAACAATAAGGGCAATTTAACAGATTTAGTGATTCTCTGTACAGGAAATCCTATAGCAGCTCATCAATGCCTTGATGTCGTTGCTCCTGGAGGAACTATTCTGTTCTTTGCACCTACAGAGCCTGGAGTAGATATTCCTTTTCCGTTGTTTGACCTTTGGCAAAAAGGCATTACTCTAGTCACAACATATGCTGGTGCTCCTAATGATTTGAAAGAAGCAATTGACATCATCTCATCAAAAAAGATTTCTGTTACAGACCTTATAAGTCATACACTGCCGTTAGAAAAAACAGTAGAAGGATTTGCTCTAGTAACGCAGGCTCAAGAATCACTAAAAGTTATCATCGAACCGCAGCAATAATTAATGTTATAGTGCATTTCTTGTTAAAATGTCAAAGCTTAAAGCACTTTGGGAACTCATGCGTTTAGAACACGGTGTGATGATAGCTGTAGCAATTCTTATTGGATCTGTGATAACTGCCCAACGGGTTCCCTCGTTACCAATATTTCTGTTCACCTTTTGTACTGCTCTTTTTCTAGAAGCAAGTACCTTTGCACTCAATGATTTTTATGATGTTGAGATAGATAAGAAAAATAAACGTATGGATCGACCATTAGTAAGAGGAGATCTCTCTCCAAAAACTACCCTAGGTCTTTTTATTGTTTTCTTCCCCTTGGGCATTCTCTGTTCATATTTTGTCAATCTCACCTGCTTTCTTATTGCACTCATCACTGCACTATTTGCCCTTTTGTACGATGTAGTCTTAAAAAAAATAAAGTTAATTGGAAATTTCTTTATCGCCTATACGATGGCCATACCCTTTATTTTTGGAGGAGCTGCTATGCTTAATGAAAGTGGAATGAACCTTACTCTTTCTTCTGGTGTTTTTATTGTTGCCTTCATTGCCTTTTTAGCAGGCTCTGGTAGAGAAATCATGAAGGATATCATGGATGTTTCTGGTGATAAACAGCAAGGTGTCAAATCATTTCCAAACTATCTTGGTATACGAAAATCTCAAGCTCTTGCTGCTCTCTTTTTTTTAGGAGCTGTTATCCTTAGTTTTCTCCCGTTTGTCTCACCAGCATACGCCATATACTATCACAATTATTATTACCTGCTCATTGTTCTGATAACCGATTGTCTACTGATCTATACCTCAGGGGCGCTTCTGCTAAGAGACGTAGCCAATCTCAACAATTACCGCAAACTGACCTTAGGGGCTTTAATGATAGGACTAATTGCATTTCTTCTTGGAGCTTTCATGGGATGAAACTATGACACCACACGATATGATTGGGGTTCTGTTTGTCTATGTGTATGTTGCATTTTTATTACTGTTTACAGAAAAAATCATTGCACGACGATATAGCATTTTGAGTAGAAAACTCTTGCATATCTTAGTGGGCAATATTGCTTTTATACTTCCTATATTCCAAACAAAAGAAATTATGGCGTTTGTTGCTGCTGGTCCCTTTATTCTTTTTACCTATCTTATCAGTCCTTATTCTCCAATACAGTAGTTAAAAAGTGAAGCATCTGAAGCTGGACATAAACTAGGACTTGTGTATTATGCTATTGCTTGGACCGTTCTTGCCTATCTGTTTTTTGACTATAAAGTTATTATTGCTATTGGTATTCTTGCTATGTCCTATGGGGATGGTATAGCATCTCTTATAGGACTTCGTTACGGAAAAAAAACCTACCATATTTATCAAGATGTGAAAAGCTATATGGGATCATTTGCTATGTTTGTGTGTACCTTTCTATTACTCAGTATTGCTCTTTTATTCTATGGATATTCGTTAGATGGTCACATGATAGCATCCTTACTTGGCATTGCAGGAATGTCAGCCCTCATTGAAGGTATAACGCCCTTTGGATTAGACAATCTTTCTGTACCCTTTATTACTGCGGTTCTCTCCTGGAAAATTCTGAATCTGTGAGATTATGAGACTCATTATTGTTGATGGAATGGATGGGGTTGGAAAAGATACCCATGCCCATTTAATAAAACAGTATTACGAAAAGAAAGGAGAAACTGTTATTATTCGTTCCCATCCTGAATCCGATAATTTTTATGGAAGGACGGCGAAAAAAGCATTACTAGGAAAGGGCAAAATCAATCGAACCAAAGCTTCTGTTTTTTATGCCTTAGATGTTCTTCGTTCCATACGACAATACTACCAGAAACCCTGTTGTGATACGCTTATTATGGTACGCTATTTGGTAGGAACTGCCTATCTTCCTAAAGGATTAGCCAATCTCTTTTACCGTGCATTTGAACATCTGGTTCCAACGTCTGAATATATGTTCTTTTTAGATGCATCTCCAGAGGTTCTCCTAGAGCGAATTCTCAATCGCAAAGAAAAAGAAATGTTTGAAACATTCGAAGCTCTCGTGAAAGTACGTCATCGAGCCCTACGATTAGTCAATAACTGGTATATCATTGATACCTCCAAATCCATAGAAAGTACCTTTGAAAAGATTGAGGAAGTTCTCAGATTGCTCGATACTAATTAAAATGTCTTAAAGAGAGTTTGATTTGGTACTGTGTAACGTGAGGTTGGGAAAACTAGGTTGGGAAATTTAAGTTGGTAATATATGTTTAAATATCACATTTACTTTATTTCACAGGATGAGGTATGAAAAATATACTTTCAATAGAAAGTATTGCAGTTGTGGTTTTAATTGTTAGTGTCAATTTCTCGTCAGTTGTGAATGCTGAAGTTGTTAAAGAATCAAGAGAAGAGTATTTTGAATTAGAAAAAACAAATTTAATTGAAAAACTTGAAAGCTTATTAATTAGTCAAGATGAATGCTATCCAAAATTATTAACGAAAATAATCAACGAAATAACAAACAAAATTGAGAATAACGCATGGATTTTAGATTTTCTTATAGATTATTTGGAGTGGATTTTGTATTTATATTATCATTATTTGCAGTACAACTATGAGAAGTCAGGACATTTTTGGCCTATTCTATCATTATTTGAAGCTTTTTTTGAAGCTATTTATGGAACCATATTTATTATATCATGGACACTAGGGATGATCTTATATATCATTATTGTGGGTATTTTGGATAAGATACTATCAAATATAGAGGTGACAGAACCTTTGATTTATCCATTTTTAGTATAATTTTATTATTATTTTAATAAAAAAATTTATATACTCATAAAAGAATATATATCTCAAAGGATGGGGAACTAATTTTTCTCTCTCCTCCTCACCACCTCCTCCACGCTTCCCCATCCCTAACCTTCATATTAGAGTAATGTTTTAACTATGTACTTAAGACATGGTGTTGTAGTGTACATGGAAATTTCTTTTGGGGTAATCCATTTATACTCATCATGTTCCCAGTCAATATGAATTTTTTCAGGGGCAAAAAGACGAAAAACGAAGGGATGAATATCCCAATGATATTTTTTACCTAAATGTATATCAGTAGTAGAAACGACATCTCCTTGTTTTATAAGTTGTATGTCTTTTTGAGAAAGTCCTAATTCTTCCCTTATTTCTTTGAACGCAGTCTCTAATGGATGCTCATCTTCTTCAACGTATCCTGCTACAACACCCCAATAGCCCCGATATGTACTGACGTTTTGGCTTCGTTTT
>Ga0272441_10001763_pt1 | contig 45478 bp, 50 predicted proteins | sample SSMProp6N_FD_193582 | JGI IMG/M metagenome (GOLD analysis project Ga0272441, IMG submission 193582) | Marine sediment archaeal communities from Little Sippewissett salt marsh, Falmouth, MA, United States - SSM-Prop-6N | ecosystem: Environmental > Aquatic > Marine > Wetlands > Sediment ... | reverse complement strand
GGCAGGAAGGAGCTTCGCGCGTGGATCGGGCGCACTCCGGATCCGGAGGAAGTTCGCAGCCCCTTCTTGATCCAGGTCTTCTTCGCCGGGCTTCTGAACGACGACGAGATCATCGCGATGCTCGAGGCGAAGGCGCAGCAGCTTCGCGAGCTCCTCGATCGATATCGGTCAATCGCAGACGCGCCGCTCGAGGACGAAGGGCAAGAGGCGCCGCCTCGGGAGCGGTTCTTCTGGTACCTGACGCTGGACAACGGCCTCTCGAACAAGCAGGCCGAGCTGGATTGGATCGAAGACGCGATGGAGCGGATTCGCAACAAGGAGTACGAGCAGGGCGGGAGGGTTCTCCCGCCGCCCAGGAGGACACGATGAAGGTCCTGGCAATCAACGGAAGTCCGAACGGTACGGCCGGCAACACGGAGGTCCTCGTGCGAGCGTTTCTCGAAGGCGCGAGCGAGGCCGGCGCGACGACGGACTCGATCTACCTGAACGAGAAGACGATCCATCATTGCATTGGATGCTTCTCCTGCTGGACGAAGACGCCCGGCGTCTGTGTCCACGACGACGACATGCCAGAGATTCTAGAGCAAGTGAAGACGGCCGACGTGCTCGTCTACGCGATGCCGCTCTACATCTACACCATGCCGGGGCTGATGAAGGATTTCGTCGATCGATGCCTCCCGTTTGCCCACGCGGCCATCGTCAAGCGAGGGGATCACTACGGCCATCCCACCCGGTGGGAAGAGCGAGGGGGAACGAGCGTCCTCATTTCCAACGCCGGGTTCCCGGAGCTCCATCACTTCGACGGACTCAAGCGGACGTTCGAGCTGCTCCACGCCGCGCCGGAAGCGGTGCTCGCCGGGACGATCTGCTGCGGCGCCGGCCCACTCCTGCGGATTCCCGGCATGGAGGCGGACGTGCGTTGGTACCTCGACGCGGTACGACAGGCGGGACGCGACGTCATCACTTCGGGGCAGTTCGCGCCGGAGACGCAAGCGACGCTCGACCGGCCGCTCGCTCCGGACCCGGGAGCGTACGCCGAGATGGTGAACGCGTACTGGGAGGGCATCGGCGTGGAGATGCCGGCCGCGGCAAAGACAGCGCCGACCTTTTCGCCGACCGTCGGGGCCGCGCTGGGAGACCCGCTGCCGCCGCCGGCCGGCCGGGAGACGATGGCCGATTTGGTCGCCGGCATGCCGCTTGCCTTCAGCGCCGAGACGGCCGGAGATCTCGCCGCTGTGATCCAGTTCGACGTGGCCGACGAGACGCCCGGCGCCTACTTCGTCACGATCGAAGGGGGAAGGTGCACCGCGTACGCCGGCACGCATTCGTCGCCGGCGCTGACGATTCACACGCCAGCCGACGTCTGGCTGAAGATCAGCCGAGGAGAGCTGAGCGGCACCACGGCGTTCATGGGGAAACAGTTCTCCATCACCGGGGACATGAACATCCTGCTGAAGCTCGGAAGTCTCTTCTCGGCGGAGTAAGAGGCCTGCGGGGAGAGATCGCCGGCGCATTCGCGCGTCGGGCACCGGAGAGCCCTCTCGCTCGCCTGTCGTCCTTGCAGTACTCTGAGGGGAATCGACACGAGGGAGGCGAACGATGGCGATTCGGCCCGGGCGTGCGCTGTACGGCAGGACGGAGAGGCGAGCGGACCTCCACATCCCGCTGGCCGCTCTCGGGGTCGGTCTGCTGCTCATTGCGACGGGCCTCGCGTGGCGAGGCTCCGTCGAGTTGCGCTACGTGGCCATCGAGCGGCACGGCACCCTTCAGATCGCCGGAAGCGCACTTCTGGCGCCGGCAGAGGTCGAGCAGATTGAGCGGGCGCTCGACGCGTCGAGCGATGTCGCCGGCTTCGCCGCGCAGCTGACGGTGACGAGCCAGTTCCAACGCGGAGCGGTGATCCGGCCGGTGTCGTGCGTGGGCGTCGAGCCCGAGAACAGGGTCCTGGGCGGCTATGACATCGTGGGGGGGACGGACCTGAAACCCGGCGACTTCCCGATGGTCGTCATCGGCCGTGCGATGGCGGCGGATCTGGGCGTCGGGCCCGGCGACTACATCCGCGTCTTCAAGCCCGAGCCTGCCCCGTGCGGCGCGCTCGTTCCCAGCTCTCTCCGCATCTCGGGCATCTACAGCGGCGGAGGCGAGGCGTTCGAGCGGCACGTGGCGTACATCCCGCTGCGGATGGCCGCACACCTGCTCGAGATCGACGGAGCCCACAAGGTCGTCGTCCAGTTGACCGATGCGAACCGGGCCGGCGCCGTCGCGGCCGCCCTTCGAGAGACTTTGGCTGCGTCCGATCTTGACGTGGAGATTCGGACGTGGAACGCGTTCTCGAACGGCTACAAGTCAAGCGTGGTCGTCCTTGTCTTGATCGGGAGTGCGACGCTGTGCGCGATCCTCCTTCTGGGAGTTCACCTCGTGCGTACGTCCTTCGCACAGCGGCTCGTCGGTCGTTCGAAGTGGCTTCACCGGGGGAGACGACCCGAACTCGCTTCCGCATCGAACTAGATCGTGCCCAACGCCGGCGATGTGGCGTCTCTCTTCCTCCCGCAAGAGGCTTGACCTCGGTCGTATCCGCCTGTAGCGTGACGCAAGCACGAGGGAGGGAGCGAGAGAGCATGAGGAACCGTCTGTGGTTAGCCGTTTCACTGATCATGTTGGCGGCGCTGGCTGTCGAAGCGCAGCAGCGTGCGCTGACCGTCTGCGACTACCGCCCTCCGGAGAGCCGCGTCTCGACGCTCGACCTCCAAGGAAGCTTCAGCATGTACGACGGCCCGTACGCCGACGATCGCGGTCGCTCGGTGTCGGCCAGTCTCGTCGCGGACTACGGTCTTCTGCACACGTCGGAAGCGCTCGCCCAGCAGGTCGATCTTCTCGCCGACATCCGAGGGAAGACGTCCGGATGGACGGCCGAGCTGGAGAGCGCGGCCAGCCTACGGATGTTCTGGGAGAACGACCTGTTCGCGGTGGGGGCCATCGGCGTCGACGCGACGAACGAGGTGCGCGTCGAGGCGGATGCGACGGCCGGGATCGGTACCGGGCGGTTCCGCGACGTCACGCCGCTGGCCAAGGCGATCTCGATCCAGGACGCGTTGCTCGATCTCGGCGAACTCCTCGCGCCCCTCTCGAACGAGACGCTGCTCGACCTCGCGCAGATCCTGGGCGAGGCGGGGCCGACCGAGGACGAACGGATCGTGCGGATCGCCGATCGCTTGGAAGCGACGAGCTTGACCCGGGGAGAGGAACTCGACGTCCGCGCGCTCCTCGAGATCGGAGCCATCTTCGAAGAGGCGGACACCTCCCGCGTCTGCGGGAGCGACGTCCAGGCGCGCATCGGTCTGACGGCGTCGGTTCTGCCGGAGCCGCGAATCTCCACGACCGGGATTCTTCTCGCGCGATACGCGCTGGTCCCCGATCCTGTCTCTCAGATTCGAGCGAGCGTGGAGGCGAAGCTTCGTCTCGCCGATCTCGATCAGATGAGCGTGTCCGGTTCGACGTCGTACACGCGTCGGCTTCCGGACGGATGGGTCGCTCGAGCGACCTATCGGGTCGACCTCGACCGGATGTGGTCGGACGCGGAGGCGACGACGTGGGCGCACGCCGTCTCATCCAGTCTGACGACCCAGCTCTTCGGCGCCGTCGGGATGAGCCTCGTGGCGAACGCCGAGTACCAGACGGGCGACGAGGAGATCACCTACTCGATCGGGCTCCTTCTCGAGGCGAGCTTCTGATGCCGACGCACGATGGCGAGCAGGTCGTCCGGGCGGAAGGGTTGCGGAAGACGTTCGGCCGGCGAACGGCGCTCGACGGCCTCGATCTCTCCGTGTCGCAGGGACAGCTCTACGGCCTCGCCGGGCCGAACGGTGCGGGGAAGACGACGCTGATACGAACGCTGTGCGGCCTTCTTCTTCCGGACGAGGGCTACGCCTCCCTCCTCGGTTGGCGGATGCCGAGCCGGCGGGTCCGTTCTCAGCTCGGGTACATGCCGCAGGACTTCGCGGTGTACGACGATCTCAGTGTCCTGCAGAACTTGGAGTTCTTCGGCGAGTTGTACGACCTCAGGCGGAGCCAGGTCCGGGAGCGGGCGAACGAGCTCCTCGAGCTGGTGAAGCTCGACGATCGTCGCCGCCAGCGGGTCGGTACGCTCTCGGGCGGCATGCGTCGCCGCGTCTCTTTGGCGATCAGCCTCCTGCACAAGCCGCGGCTGGCCTTTCTCGACGAGCCGACGGCGGGTGTCGATCCGAAGCTTCGCCGATCGTTTTGGGACTACTTCAACGGTCTGGCGGATCAGGACGTAACCCTCGTCGTCACCACGCACTTGGTCGAGGAGGCGCTGCGCTGCCACGTCGTTGGCTTCCTCAACGCCGGGCGTCTGATGACTCAGGGAACGCCGGACGAAATCCTCGCCGAGACCGGAACGTCGAATCTCGATGACGCGTTCATCGTGTTGCAGGAGCGAGGGGAGGCGGGATCATGAAAAGCCTCGCCGTGATGCGAAACGTCTTGCGCCGGATCGTCCGTGACGTTCGGACGTTGGCGCTGATCGTGATCCTTCCGCTCTTCTTCGTGCTGCTGTACGGCAACTCGTTCTCCGGAAGCTACCGCGGCCTCACGGTCGTCGTCGTCAACGAAGACAACGGTCTCGCCTCCGTTCGGACTGCGGAGGTCGGCCGGGTGACGCTCGACGTCGGCCTCGCCGGTGCGTTCGTCGACGCGCTCGATCCTCAGATGTTCGACGTCGTCGAGATGGACGACGCCGACGCGGCGACCGACCAGGTCGGCCAGTCCGGCGTTTGGGCCGCTCTCGTCTTCCCGAGATCGTTCTCCAACGCCGTCGTGAACGAGGCGGTTCGGGCAAGCGGCGAGCGTCGAGTCGACCTGGACGGCGACGCCGTCACCCTCCTTCCGAGCGATCCGATCGACGGGCCGAAGACGATCCTGGTCCTCGACGATTCCAATCCGCTCATCGCCGGCGCGATCCAAAGCGCGTTCGACGAGGCATTCGCGCAGGTCCTCGCGTCGCAGCAGTCGGCGCTGACGGTCGAGGGCCTCCTCGACGTGGAAGCGCTCCACAACGGGGAGATCCGGATGCTCGACTTCACCGCGCCGGGGATCATCGGGTTCGCGATGACGTTGATCACAGTGATGCTGACCGCGATGTCGGTCGTCCGGGAGCGGACGAGCGGCACGCTGACGAGGATCCTGATCGCGCCGATCAACGCATGGCAGGTGACCTCCGGGTACGCCCTCGCGTTCAGCCTCATCGCCGTCTTCCAGGCGGCGGAGCTTCTGCTGGCATCGACGTTCCTGTTCGGGATCCGCTTCGTCGGCAGTCCGGCGGTGGTGGCGGTGATCATCCTCGTATTCACGATTGGCCTTCAGGGGATCGCGACGCTGATCTCGACGTTGTCCAAGAACGAGGCGCAGGCGATGCAGTTCGTCCTGTTCCTGTTGATCCCGTCGATCATGGTCAGCGGCGTCTTCTGGCCGCTGGAGACGATGCCGGCGACGATCCGCCCACTCTCCTACGTCAGCCCGCTGACTTACGCCAACGCCGGCCTGCGGAAGGTGATGCTCGCCGGCGGCGGGTTCGGCGAGATCGGCTTCGAACTGGCCGTCCTCGGCGCGTTCGCGGTCGTCATGATCGCCTTGAGCGTCCTGTCGATGCGCCGCCAGGCGTACACGGCGTAGCGAGGGGCCGAGTTCGAGAATCCGCTTCGCGACTGACTGCTTCCGTCAGGCGTTTGCGAGTCCGAGGTCGTGGAACCGAACGGCGCCGTTGCGACGATCGATTTCGACCGCGCTTCCGTTGGGGATCGGCGTCCGGTCGTCCGGGAACTCGGCGAGCGGCTCGGAGGAGACGATCGGGCCGTCCTGCGTCGTCGCGAGGGAGAGCGTGTAGTAGTTGGGATTGCGTGTGAAGAGGCAGACGGCCCAGAACTCGTCCGGGCCGAGCAGGAACGAGTTCAAGCTGGTGAAGTCGGAGAACGCCGAGTAGATCTCTCGGAAGCCATCGAGGATCCGCCCGCCCCGGATGTAGGGGATCAAGCGGCGGAAGACCTTCTCCGAATCGGTGCTTCCGGCCTCTTCGCCGGAGGGCGGGAGCGGATCGCGGACGGTCCCGTTGTGGCAGAAAACCCAGAGATCTCCATCGATTCGCGCCTCGAACGGGTGCGTGTCCTCGATCGACACGCCTCCGACGGACTTCCGGCGGGCGTGAAGGAGGAACATTCGCTCGTCAGCGAGCGCGGCGAGATCGGCGTCCTCCCAGCAGGCCTTGACACTCCGATGAACGCGGAGATTCCCTTCATCCTCGACCACGGCGCCCCAGCCGTTCGCGTGCGTCCACTTGCCGATCTTCTCGTTGTGTTCGTTGGTCGCGTTCTCCCCTCGCGCCATACGCACGAACGGGTCGATCAGGAGAGATCCGGGGAGTCCGAGCGGTGCAGCGATCATCCGGCACATGACGTGAGTCTATCGGCGAACACGTGACTCGACGAGGGTTGCGGGCGGGGCTAGGCTGCCGGCTGCAGCGTGTGTTGAGCCTGCATCCGGCGGAGTCTGCGGATCTGGAGGAACAGAAGCGGAAGAACCACGGCGGCAGACGCGAAATCGGCGATCGGGAAGGCGGCCCAGACGCCGGTCGTTCCGTAGAACGAGGAGAGGAGAAGCACGGCGGGGATGATCAGAACGACGTCTCGCAGCAACGCGACGGCAAGGGCGCGGCGCGCGAATCCGAGCGCTTGATAGAGGCCGCCGACGATCGCCTGCAACGCGAGGAGCGGCAGGACGATCACGATGATCCGGAGGGAACGTGCGCCCTCGGCCAGAAGGCTCGGATCGTGGCTGAACACCGACAGGAATCCGCGTGGGAAGAGGAGGAAGAGGGCCCAGAAGACCCCGGCGAGCGACATGGCTGCGATGAGCGCGTAGCGGATCGTGGCGATCACGCGGCGGTAGTTCTGCGCGCCGAAGTTGTAGCCGTAGATCGGCTGTGCTCCGTCAACGACGCCGAAGACCGGCATCCGCGAGAACATCACGATTCGATTGACGACGCTGAAGATCGCGATCGGAAGGTCTCCGCCGACGATTCCCAAAGATCGGTTGATCACGACCGTCGAGACGGAGGCGGCGAAGATCCCGACGAAGGACGCCGCGCCGACGGCGAGGATCTGGCCCGTCGTCCGGGCGCTCAAGAGGAAGGATCGAAGGCTGAGACGTACTCCCGCCTTGCTGGTCGCGAGGTCGATGAGGTAGATGGCGAGTCCGACGCCGGCCGAGGTGACGGTCGCCCAGGCGGCGCCCGCGACGCCAAGGCGAAGGCCGAAGATGAAGATCGGGTCGAGCCCGACGTTCAGAACTCCCCCCACGATCAGCGGCAGGGTGGCGCGAGCCGCCCGCCCCTGCGCTCGTACCGTCGAGGCGAAGATCGAGGCCATCACGAGGGTGAACGCGCCGACGACGATGATCGACACGTAGGAAAGGGCGTGGGGCATGATCTCCGGTGTCGCGCCGGCGAATGTTACCAGGCGGACGCGATAGCGGAAGCCGACGACGGCGATGAGGATGCTGACGATGACGCCGAGGGTGATCGTGTTCCCGAGCGTCCTCTGCGCGAGCGCGTCATCCTTCCGACCGAGAGCTCGCGAGAGGAGCGATGCGCCGCCAACCCCGACGAGCTGCCCGATGCCGATGATCACGAGGAGGATCGGGAATGCGACGCCGATCCCGGCGATCGCGAGCGTTCCTGCACCGTGGCCGACGAAGATCGCGTCGACGATGTTGTAGAACGCAAGGACGCCGAGGGAGACGACCGACGGCGTCGCCAGACGGAGGATCAGCTTTCCGATCGGCTCGGTTCCCAGCGCCTTGGTGCGGTCAGGCTCGCTCATTTCACCCCCTCAACGGCCGCTCATTGTAGAGAACCGGCCCGGGGCGACGCGAGGCCAGCTGTCTTCCGTCCGGTGGAAGAAGGAACAGGGCCGACACCGTCGACGCTGCGGCGGGTTCCTCCCCCGGCGCGGCGTTCTCGCGTCAACGGTTCTGTAACGGCAGCCTGGCGGTCCTCTTGTGAACGACCGAGATGCATGCTAGATTCTCACCATCTAGGAGGAGTGAGGTAGATCCCGTGCTGACCGTTACATCTTGTTTGCGAGACGGCATCAATGCGTTCCTCCGGCGCTTCCCCCTCCTGATGGGCGCGTGGATCGTCATCCTGGGGGTGCAGCAACTGGTCGATCTTCTGATCCCGGACCTCTACGCCTTGGCTGAACTGCCGATCTACGTCGTTCTCGTCGCCCCGCTCTACGCAGGTCAGTACTTGCTGTCGTACAAGGTGGTTCGGGGCGAGGCGGTGACGTTTCGCGAGTTCTTCCGAGGCTTCAACCGTTGGGGAACGCTCATCGGCGTCTCGCTCATCACCTCGCTTATCGTCGGCATAGGAATGATGCTTCTGGTCATTCCCGGCATCGCCTGGGCCCTGATGTTCGCCTTCGCGCCGATCGTGGTCCTCGACCCGTGGACGCCGGACGGCGTCCCGAGGAGAGTCGGCGTCTTCGACGCCCTCCGGACGAGCAGGGACTTGACGAAGGGCTACAAGGGCACGTTGCTCGGAGTGGCGTTCATTCTCGGTCTCCCGACGATCGCGATCACAGTTCTTCTCACGATCAAGGCCTACAACCCCGGGTTTCCCATCTCGCTCTGGATGCTCGAGCTCCTCGCGCTGCTCAGCGGCGCGCTCTTCGTCGGTCCGATCGCCTCGACGAGCTACATGGTCGCCTACGACCGAATCACCCGGCTCAGCCGATCGACCTACGACGCTCCGACGGAGGCGGAAGCGAACGCGGGGGAGCGCCCGACAACCTAGCCCCTCACGCTCGGTCGAACTCCGGCCTGCAATGTCGCCTGGCCAGGATGCCTTGACGCCCGCATAGTGTATTAGTAAGCTAATACACCTCATCTCCGTCCGGCAGGAGGCCACTGTGAAGCTCGTGACCAAGCTGGGTTCTCTGCTCGTGTTGGGAAGCGCAGTGCTCATGATGTTGGGATGCGTCGCTCCGGCGGCAGGCGATGCGGGGCAAACGTCGAGCGTCGTCATCGCGGTGTCCCAGGCTCCCGGTGGCGTCTATCCAGGCGAGGAGTGGGTCTGGGCCGATCGCCCGGAGAGCTTGGGATGGTCGTCGGAGAAGCTGGCCGAGGCGCAAAGCTACTCGGAGACGATCGGGACGGCGGCGGTCATGATCGTCGATGACGGCGTCGTCGTCGATGCTTGGGGCGACCTTTCGCTCAACTACCACTGCCACTCAATGCGCAAGAGCTTGATGAGCGCGCTGTACGGGATCTACGTCGACGAGGGCGCGATCGATCTGACCAAGACGCTTGCGGATCTGCGGATCACCGAGCTGAACAACCCGCTCACCCAGACGGAGAGTCGCGCCACGGTGGCGGATCTCCTCAAGGCTCGATCGGGCGTCTACATCCGCGCGACGGGAGAGTCGTGGGAGATGGCCGAGCTTCGACCGGAGCGTGGGAGCCATCCGCCGGGGACTTTCTGGTACTACAACAACTGGGACTTCAACGCGCTGGGTACGATCTTCGATCGGGTGTCGGGCGAGAAGAACATCTACGTCGCATTTCAGGAGCGAATCGCCGGGCCGGTCGGCATGCAGGACTACCACCCGGATGAGCACTACTACAGCTACGAGCCGTACTCGATGCACCCGTACTACGGGTTCAATCTGTCGACGAGGGACCTGGCGAGGTTCGGACTTCTGTTCCTTCGGGAAGGGCGGTGGCTCGATCGCCAGATCATTCCCGCCGAGTGGGTCGCCGAGAGCACGGCCACACACTCGGAGACCGGCCCCGAGAGCGGCTACGGGTACATGTGGTGGACCGGCTCCGGCGGAGGTCTCTTCCCGGACGTCCACGTCGCCGAGCACTGCTACTACGCGTCCGGCTACCGCGGCCATCGGGTCGTCGTCTTGCCGTACCTGGACATCGTCATCGTCCATCGGGTCAACACGTTCGAGTACGAAGACGAGGTGACGTCGGCCGAGTTCGGCGCGCTTCTGTGGCGCATTCTCGACGCGGCCGGCGAGGAGGCCATCGGGGAGCCGCCGTTCATCGAGTGGGCGCCCGGCGAGCGGCTGACCGGCGGGGAGCTGCGATCGACGCTCGCCGACGCCGAGCTGCGGGCGACGGCTCAAGCGATGGAGACGATCGCGCGATTCGGCGTCGATGGCGATCTTCGAATCCTCATCGGTGGAGAAATCGCGATCGAAGGAACGTGGGCGATCGAGGGAGATCGGCTCGTCGTCGATGCGCCGGGGATTGAAACGGGAGGTCCGTTGGACGCCGTACGAGACGGCACCCAGCTGAGGCTCTACGAGCCGAGCGGGATCCTCTCAAACACGTTCGAGATCGTTGGCGAGGAGATGTCCGAGGACACCGAGCCCTAGTTCGCGTTCGCTCGAGGCAGACTGGAGAGCAGGACGTAGCCGCTTCCCTCGGCCCAGAGCGTCTCGAGGTCGACGCGGAGCGGCCGCGCGTAGTTCCCGATGCAGTAGACGTACGCTTCGGTTTCCGTCAGACTCCAGACGATCGAGTACATCGTGCTCACGTGCTCCGCGCTGTCGAGGATCCGGGCGACCCGCTCGACCGAGGCCTCGCTGTCGGCCTCCAGGAACCGGGTGGCGATGTCGTACCGCCAGCACGGGTAGTGCCCGTCCGACGGGTCGGACAGATGGAAGTTGGTGACCGCGAACGTCTCCCCTTCCATCCAAACGACGTCTCCGTACTCGACCACCACCGCCGCGCCGGTCCGGTCGACGAGCAAGTACTGCCGGCAGTTCGTGAACGAGCGGTCGTACTGCGTCATCAGGTCCGCGGCCTCCGCGACCGTGGCGCAACGTCGCATGATCATTCGCTCGATGCTTCCCGAATATGGCGGGAGGACGACGTCCGGGTCGCGGTCGCTGCACGGTGCGCTGAAGCTGTCGAAGAAGAGCCCCGCGCTGTTGATCCCCTGGAACTCGTACCAATACGGCGTGTCGTTCGGGCCGAACTCATCGTCGATCTCGTACCCGAAGTAGACGACGGCGTGCGCCTTTCCGAGCGCGCGATCCGCCCACAGGTAGGCGTTCGGCCGGTACCAATCCTCGTTGACGCCGACGACCGTCGTGCCGTCGCGGGAGATGACGACGCCGGTGCACGCGGCCACAGGCACCGAAAGCGGCACAGCGAGCGCGAGAACCAGGATGGTGAGTCGCATGGGGCCTCCCTTCGGTTGACGATGGTACCCGAGTCGGCGAGAGGCTGTCGGCCGCGGTGCCGCCTCGATCGGTGGGAATCGCGGGCAATCCTTTGAGAACTGAGATACTTGGCGAGGGCCAGTAGAATCGGCGCTGCGCATCTGCCAAGGAGGGGTCATGAACCCAACGATCCTGCGGACCAACGCAACGGCGGTCTACCGCTTTCTCAGCATCATCCACTCGAGGCTTCCGGAGGGGGAGTCGCTTCGCGGACGGCGAATCCTCGACTGTGGCGCGGGCGGGCGTGTGCCTCCGCTCGTGATCTTCGCGGAGCAGGGAATGGATTGCGTGGGAATCGACATCTCGGCGGAGGCTCTCTCTGTGGCACGAGCGTTCTCCGAGCGCGCCGGTCATACAATCGATCTCAAGTCGGCCGACATGCGGGAGCTTCCGTTTCCCGACGCGTCGTTCGACTACGTCTACGAGCACTTCTCGATGTGTCATCTGAGCAAGGCGGATACGGCGACAGCCATCGGCGAGATGCGCCGCGTTCTCAAGCCCGGAGGGATTTCCTTCTTCGGGGTGATCTCGTCACAGAGCTGGCCTCTTTCGGAGTATGGCGAGGAACACGAGCCGGGCGAGTTCTGGATGATCGAAGGTAGTGGCATGGCGCGTCACTCGCTGTTCACCGACGAGGAGGCCGCCCGACTCCTCGAGGGCTGGGACGTCGTCCTCAAGGAGCGAATCGCCTTTCACCGAGGTGGGGAGGAGCTCTCGGAGGACGCGTGGGACGGCCTCCGGGAGGAGTGGCCGGTGCCGTTCACCGCTTCCGATTGGAAGGCGGAGTACGGGCGGCGAACCGACTTCTTCCGCTACGTCCATGCGTACTTCGTCGTGAGAAAACGCCACTGACGCGAGCAGGGCCGCAGGCTCCTACGGCCCGCCCTGCCGCAGCCGAACGAGCGGGAAGAGCGCGAGGCCGATGGCGGCGACCGCGAGCACAGCCGCGCCGACTCCGAGGCGATCGGCGAGGACTCCGAGCAGCGGCGCGAAGCAGGCCATCAGGAGGGTTCGCAGTTGCGTCTCAACCGAGAGACCGGTCGCCATCGTGTCGTGCGAGAGGAGATCGGCGAGGTAGCCGATCAAGACCGGCCGACGGAGGTTCTGCACGGCGTAGACGAGCAGGAAGAGGACGATCGCGAGCGCGGGGAGCCCAACCCAGGCCGAGGCTCCTGCCCCGGCGAGCAGCAGAAGCCCGATCGCAAAGGTGACGTTGGAGACGGCCGGTAGCGATCGCAGACGCCGTTCGAGCCGACCGGCTCGCGAGGAGGCGAACGCGGTTCCGAGGTAGATGAGGAAGTACAAGCCTCCGACCACGATGGCGACGCGCTCCTCTTCGCCGAGTGCCAGAAGGAGCGGAAGAGCCAGAGCCTGTGCCTGCAGGATCGGCTGAAGGTAGTCCTTGGTCGACTTGAAGATCGCGTCGAAACCGGCGCCGGATGCGAGGCCACGCAGGAGCGCCGGGCGACGCAGCGCCGAGACGAAGTCGCGAGCCGTCGCTCGCACGACGGCGAGAGCCTTTCTCCGCGGGACCTTGGCGTTCGTCGATCGCCCTCCGTCGAGGCTGCGCGGGTAGGTGAGGAAGAGGACGAGGGCCAGCGCGTACGGCACGATCGACGCGAGGAAGACGATCCGCACGCCGCCGGCGAAGAAGACGAGCGCTCCCGCAAGCAGCGCGGCAACGGCGGAGCCGACCTGCGACGCGGCGCGCGTTCGTCCGTAGTAGCCGACCTTCTCCGCCTCTCGACCGGAGATGCGAAGGTGCTCGAGAATCATCGCCTTGTGCGTGCCGGAGCGGAACGTCTCGCCGACGGCGAAGAGGATCATGGCGATCGCGTAGATCCAGAATCGCGGGAGCGCGTAGAACAGGGCGAACGACGCGATGTAAGCGGAGAAGGAAGCGATCATCGCCTTTCTCCGGCCAAACGCGTCGGCGAGGACGCCGGTCGGGATCTCGAGAACGTTCGTCGAGATCTCTCGGATCGAGTACAGGGCGCCGATCTCAAGGAAGGAGAGCCCCATCTCGCGCAGGAACAGGATCAGGAACGGATCGAAGAAGCGCAGGTTCTTGAGGAATCCGTAGAGGCGGAACTTCCAGAACATCCGGTCGTGCGGCATGTCGACCGCCAGTCTACGCGTCGAGCCGCCGCTACACGACTCGGCGGACGAGAGGGAGACGCTCTGCGAGGCTGGCCATTCTCGGCTGGGGCGGCCGCCCTTGGCATTTGCATGCTACTTGACGTGGCTTCGTGAAGGCCGTCTTCCGGCGGCCTTCTCATGGGCGAGAACTCCCGACGTGGTCGGCCATGGATCTTGGGTATGATCTTCCCATGAACATACTGGGAATCGTGGGGTCGGCACGGAAGGGGCAACAGACGGAGCGGCTCGTCCGGGCCGTTCTCGATCACGTCGCGGATGCGATCCCCGGGACGACATCCGACGTCCTTCACACCGTCGATCTCTCCGTTTCGCCCTGCCGCGTGCAGTGTTCCTCCTTCTGCACGACGCATCCGTACCAGTGCTCCCTTTCCGATGACGCCGGGGAGGTGCTCGATCAGATCGCTGGTGCGGACGCCGTCGTCATTGGAATCCCCCGCTACTTCCGCGGCCCGCCCGCGGGGTTCCACACGTTGGCCGAACGGTTGACGTCGATGTCCTTCTTCTACCAGTCGCAAGGCGCGGGCGACGCTCCGTCGCCCGTTGCCGGGACTCCGTGTGCGCTGATCGGCGTGGCCGAGTACTCCAATCCTCATCATCTTCTCGAGTACCTCGTCGGCTTTGCGACGCTGCTCGGAATGTACCCGGTGCGCCTCGAGCGATTCCCGTACCTCGGCGTCGGCTGCCACGGAGACGCCGAGAGAGACGAGATCTTCACGCCGCTGGAGCGCGCGAAAGAGCTGGCGACCGCGCTCATCGAAGCTGTTGACCGAGGCCGATGAAACCGACCGCACTCACGCTCCTTCTGGCGCTTGCCATCAGCTGTGGAGCGATCGCGGAGCTTCCCGATCTCACGGGCACGTGGGCGATGATCCAGGTCTACCCGCAGATCGCGATCCTCCCGATGGCCGGTGAGGTCCCTCGGTCGAGCATGGTGGCGCAGTTCGTCGAGATCACGCAGAGCGGCTCGGTACTGACGATGCGCGATACGTACTGCTTCACCGACGTCGACGACGGCACGCCTCTGGTTGAGACCGTCATCCCGGAGGCATTCATGGCTTCCCTCGTTCCGGGGCCTCGAACGGCGATCTTCGTCGAGCAGACGGGAAGCGTGCGGTTCGAAGCTGCGACGTACGTCGAAGTACGGGGCGCGATCCTCGACGATCCGCTCTCCGATCCGCTTCCGATGGAGGCGTCGGACTCGCGCGTCTTCGATCAAGATGGAGACGGAAACCCCGGCATGACCGTCCACGTGACCATCCTTGGCCTGGTCGAGGGCGAGACCTACGTTGTCCAGCGGGTGAGCTACCGGCTGAGTGGCACCGTCATCGACCGTGGTCGCATCGAGGGGACGATCGAATGGTCCGACGAGCAGGTCGTCCTCGGAGCGACAAACGCGCTTCTCGAAGCGGACACGATCGGGTTGCTCGATCCTGATCCGGCTGCACATCGTTTTGTCATGGTCCGCGTCGATGAGTCGTGGACGTGTGAGACGCTGCGTGATCGACTCGACGAGATCATCGGGGACACGGCGTCGTAGGGCCGGATCGCTGAACCATCTCACCGCCTGATGTCACTCATGGTGAACACTCAAGCCGGTTCGATCGTCTCCTGATGTGAAACCTGCTTCGAAAGGACGCCTTGAGATCGTGCCATCATCGGATACGCACGCCCCTGGACACCGACGCGAACGCCCGCAGCGGATTCCGTGGAGGCTCTTGGCGCGAGCGCTTCGCATCCTGTTCTCGTATCGACGGACACTGGCCGTGGCGATCTCCTCCACTGCGGGAGCGGCCGTCATCTGGTTCGCCCGCCCGTACCTTCTCCGTGAGTTGACGGACACGGCGATTGCCGGGGAGTACGGCCTCTTCGTCGTGCTGGTCGGCGCGTCTTTCGGTGTGGCATTGGTGGAGATGATCTCGACGTACTTCCGCGGATCCTCGGTCAGCGCACTGGGTGCGCTGGCGGTTCGCGATGTGCGCACGAAGCTGACCGCGAAGATCCTGCGGCTTCCGCTGCCGACGATCGAGAGCTACCACTCCGGAGACCTTGTCTCTCGATTCAGCAACGATCTCGACCAAACGTCGGCCCTGTACCGACGAGCGCCCGACTACATCCATCAACCGCTTCAACTGGTCGGCGGCCTTCTGTTCATGCTCTGGATCAGCCCGAAGCTCACGCTCGTCGTCTGCGCAGCGATGCCGATCTCGGTCTACATCTTCGACCGGGTCGTCCGGCCGATGCAGCAGCATTCGGGAAACAAGATGGAGGCGCTAGCGAAGGCGAATGCGTCTTTCCAAGATGCCATCCGTGGCTCCGCGATCGTCCGGGCGTTCGGTCTTCAGAACCTTCTTGGCGACCGGTTCCGCCGTCATGCGGAGGATGTCGAGAGACACGATCGGAAGAACCAGATTCGCAACATGCTGTCGTTCATCCCGTTCTTGACGTTGCGCTATATCCCGCAGCTCCTTGTCCCGATCTACGGGGGGCTCCTGGCGTTTCGCGGCGAGATCTCGGTCGGCGACCTGCTTGCCGTCAACTGGCTGATCTGGCCTGTCTTCCTTCCGCTGGAGGCATTCCTCGCTTGGATTCGCGAAGTGCGGCAAGCGGCGCCGGCTCTCCAGAGAACCTTCGAGATCTTGGACGCACCGCCGGAGCGCGTGTCCGGTGCCGCGCTCGATCCGAAGAACGGAGCCGATCCGATCGCGTTCGATCACGTTACGTTCGGCTACAACGGGAACGGCTCGGTTCTCTCCGGGATGTCGTTCCGTGTGAGAAGAGGCGCAACCGTCGCGCTGGTGGGATCGAGCGGGTGCGGGAAGACGACGATCTTGAAGGTGCTGTGCGGATTCGTGGAGCCGAGTGAAGGCGCGGTTCGCCTGTACGGCGAACCGCTGCATTCGCTTAGCCTTGCATCGGCGCGAGATCACATCTCCCTCATGGCGCAAGACCCGTTTCTCTTCCCTGTGACCATTGCGGAGAACATCGCTCAAGGCCGCTCGAGCGCTTCCATCGAGGAGATCGAGCACGCCGCCAGGGCGGCGCACGCGCACGACTTCATCACAGAGCTTCCAGACGGATACGAGTCGCCGGTCGGAGAGCTCGGGAGTCGCCTTTCCGTTGGGCAGCGCCAACGGATCTGCTTGGCCCGGATGATTCTCAAGGACGCTCCGATCGTTCTCCTCGATGAGCCGACGGCCGCGCTGGACACGCAGTCGGAGTCCGTTGTTCTCGAGGCACTCGGCCGCCTCGCGGAGGGGAAGACGACGGTCCTGGTCTCACATCGGCTGTCGACGCTCAAGAGGGCGGACGAGATTCTCATCGTCGACGGCGGGGCGATCCGCGCATCCGGAACGCACGACGAGCTCTACGCAACGGACCCGTTCTACCGCGAGTTCGCGGATCACCAGCTTAGGGACGGATCTCCGGGATCGAAAGGAGCGCACTCATGATCTCACGAGCCAAGGAAACGCGCTTCTTCCGGGTGATGTCGCTTCTCGGGCGAAGGGGCTGGCCGTACGCGCTGGGGATCCTCACGTGGGGCGTCGTTCTCGCCTTCTGCTTCAATCTCGTCATGGCGTTCGTCTTCAAGGACGTGCTCAACGCCGCTCTTGAAGGAGACCGGACGCTTCTCCTGCGGGGCGTGATCCTCGCACTCGGGACCTTCGTCCTCGGAATGCCGGTCGCCACGCTCGGCCGCTATACGCTGACGATGGCCATGTTGCGGACGCTGACGTCGATACGGACGAAGCTGTTCCACGTCATCAGCCACCTCCCGATGTGCCACCTCGAGGCTCGGCACAGCGGCGATCTCGTTTCCAGAGCGACGAATGACGTGCAAACCGTCGGCGCCATGTTGCTGAGCGTGATGTCCAGTTTCGCGCAGGCGGTGGCGCAGGGCTCCATCGGCATGACCGCGATCTTCGTCCTCGAGTGGCGGCTCGGGCTCGTGGCCCTCGCGGTCGGTTTGGCGTCCTTCGGCATCGGTACTCGCTTCGCCAAGGCGCTGAGCCGGCGGAGCGATCAGATGCAGTCCTCGATCTCGACGATGACCGAGCGTCTCTCGGACCTCCTCGCGGGGATTCGCGTAACGCGGATGTTCCGTCTCGAAGCGGAGGTTCAGGAGCGGTACGCGTCGTCGGCGGGAGACGCCGCGCGCAAGACGATCGCTCACGCGCGGTCTCAAGCGGCGTTCGACGCCGTTCAGGCGTTCGTCGGATGGTTCCAATCCTTCGGGATGCTTGCCCTCGGGCTCTACATGTTCTCTCAAGGCCACCTGCTCGTCGGGGCGGTCTGGGCGATCGTTCACATCCAGGGGAACGCGAGCTTCCTCTTCGACTACCTCGGACGGTTCCTGACGTCGATCCAGCGGGGGCTTGCCGGCGGCCGACGGGTCCTCGAGGTGCTCGATCTACCGGCGGAGCCGGACGCTGACGAAGCTGACGCGGCCGTCGAAGCGTCGGTGGCACTCCGAGACGTATCGTTCTCGTACGGAGATGACGCGGACCGTCCGGCGCTCCGATCGGTCTCCGCCTCCGCGCGGCCGGGCGAAGTCGTCGCTCTCGTCGGCCCGAGTGGCGGCGGCAAGTCGACGTTTCTCAAGCTGCTCCTCGGCTTCTACGACGCGACCGAAGGCGAGATCCACATTGGAGGTGTCCCGGTCTGCAACGACTCGCTGGGTCGTCTCCGCCGGCTGACGGCGTACGTCCCACAGGACGCGTACCTTTTCAGCGGGACGATCCGTGAGAACATCGGCTACGGAAGGCCGGGAGCGACGGACGACGAGATCATCGATGCGGCGCGGGCCGCGAACGCGCACGATTTCATTCTGGAGCAATCGGATGGCTACGAGACGGACGTCGGCGAAGGCGGCGCCCACCTCTCCGGGGGAGAGCGCCAGCGAATCGCGATCGCGCGGGCGCTCCTTCGGGACACTCCGATCCTGCTTCTCGACGAGGCGACGTCGGCGCTCGACTCGGAATCGGAACGGCTCGTGCAAGACGCGTTGGATGTCCTGATGGAGGGCCGGACGACGATCGCCGTCGCGCATCGGCTGTCGACGATCGAGCATGCGGACAGGATCTACGTTCTGGACGACGGACAGATCGTGGAGCAGGGCCGACATCAGGAACTGATGGCTGAGGATGGCGTCTATCGCCGCCTGTACGAGTTGCAGTTCGCAGCTCAGCCTGCGAACTAGGCCACTGGTTCTCCCTCCGTGAACGTCTTTCCCATCTCGAAGGCTGGGCCGATTCGCTCGCCGATCGCGTAGTAAGCCGCCTCGCCGGGCGAGAAGATCGGCGGAGAGAGCGTCTCGATCGAAGGCCGCTCTCTATCGTTCAGGATCGACTCCTCCGCCTTGACGTCGAGGATCTCGCCGACGAACAGGGTGTGGAGGCCGATCTTCAGCGTGTGGATCAGCTTGCACTCGAGATTGAGCTTGAACTCATCGAGTAACGGCGCATCGACGTGCTCCGCTCGAGTCGCCGTCAGACCGGCGGTCGCGAGCTTGTCTCGGTCGCGGCCGGAGGCAAGGCCGAAGTAGTCGGCGAGCTTCGCTTGCTCCGCCGACGGCACGTTGACGGTGAACGCCTCGCGCTCGACGATCGCGCCGTAGGTGTACGTCGCCTCCCGCAGCGAAACGCAGACGGACGGCGGCTTCGAGCAGCAGATGCCGCCCCAGGCGGCTGTCATCGCGTTCGCCTTCCCACCGGCGTCGTACGTCCCGACGACCCACGTCGGCGACGGCAGGACGAGGGTCTTGCGTCCAAGGGATCGCTTCATGTCTCCTCCTTCGGTCCTTGTGCAACGTGAGCTTCCTCCCACGCGTACGCTTCACCCGATATTCGGACGCGTCCGAGACTCGGGAAGGGCATGTGGAAGGCATGAACGATCATGTCATCCTCCACCGCGCGATCGAGGAGTCGCCGCCGGCTTTCGACCGCGATGTCGGGCGCCTCTTCGTGAGCCATCGTCCAATCGGGGTGCATGAGATTCAGATCGTGGGCGACGGCATCGCCGAGGCAGAGGAGATGCTCGCCAGCGGAGCTGATGAGGACTCCGCGATGACCGGGGGAGTGGCCGGGCGCCGACAGGAGCTTGATCCCGGGCACCACCTCCGCTCCCCCCTTGACTCGATCGACGAGCGGTTCGAGACGATCCAGGGCCTCGGCGAGCGATGGATGGACTCCTTCCCACTCCTCTCGAGCGACGACGTGGCGGGCCGCCGCGAAGGCCGGCTCCTGCCCTCCGGGGCCGAAGCAACCCCAGACGTGATCGGAGTGCAAGTGGGTCAGGATCACAACACTGATCTCGTCGGGTCGTATGCCGAGGGCTTCGAGTCCGACGAAGAGCTGGCCGAGATTCTCGCGACCTTCCCGGGATCGAGCGAGAGCTCCCGATCCCGTGTCGATCAGGACGCGGCCGTCCGTCGACTCGATCAGGAGGCACGTGTTCGAACAGCGGATCGCATTCGGGTCCTCTTCCCGCTCGCGAAGCAGAAGCTCTCGCTCCTCTTCCGGAGCGCTGGCGAAGAGAAACGAGGCTGTGGCGTAGGTGCTGACGCCGTCGTCGATGGCGTAACAGCGAAAGGCGCCGATGCGGAACTGCGTCACGGATGCGGGCACATCGACCTCCTGGGTAGGCTCTCGCGTGGGCTGCGACGATCGTACCTCGTCGGCGGATGAAGGACACGCAGTGATCCGGCAGATGGCCGTAGAATGCGGCGGGAGGAGGTGTGTCAGGTGGGGGTTCAGATTCACTATTGGAGCGCGGACGTCGAGCGTCTGCTTCGTCACTACGTCGAGACGCTCGGCTTCGAGCTCGTCCATCGGCAGCCGGTCGACCCGCCGGCCGAGTTCTGCATCCTGCGTCTCGGCGGCGCGCAGGTCATGATCGGTTCGGACCCGGCGGCGCTGGCCGCGTTGGGGCGAAACGATCGAGGTGTCCTGGAAGTTGTCGCCGCGAGGATCGGATGTCCAGGCCCGATCAGCGTCTACGTCGGCGTTGACGACATCGACGACTATCACGACCGCGTGCTGGGGAGCAGTACCGATCTCGTCGAGCCGATCTGGGACGCGCCGTGGGGGAACCGTCAGTTCACCGTTCGGGATCCGGACGGGAACCTGACGACCTTCTTCGAGACGCAGCCGTCGGGTTGACATCTCGGGTGTGATCCGCTATTAAGTATCCACTTAATCATGAGGAGCAGGCGAGTGGACGCACAGATCGCAGCCGAGATGTTCAAGGCGCTCAGCGTGCCGAGCCGGATGCGGATTCTGATGCTCCTCAAATCCGAGGGGCCGCTTCCGGTCAAGAGCATCGCAGAGGGGCTGGAGATGACGGCGCCGGCGGTTTCGCAGCACCTGAAGGTGCTGAGGCACGCCGGACTGGTCCGGGCGGAGCGGCAGGGATACTGGATGCCGTACGAGGTCGACGCTGAGGCTCTGAGCGACTCCTGTGGGATGCTCATTCGGATGTGCGCGTGTCCGGCGTGCGATGGACGGGAGCGAGGAGGAGATGACGCCCGGGGAAGTGAATCGGAGACGTCGGCTCTCCTGCGAAGGCGGGAGGCGCTGCTGGGCGAGCTCCAGCGAATCGAGGGCGAGCTGGAGGAGCTGAGGGGGGCGTAGTTTTTTTGCCCAAGCTCGTAAGTCATTGCGCAACTAATCATCTCCGGGGCGCACCGGAGACGGAGGAGGTGACAGGAATGAAGACGATTCATGCGATGCAGGGCTGCTGCGGTGAAGGAGCGGCGCACGTTGTGTCCACTTCTTGCTGCGGCATGGCCCGGCGCTTCGTCACGAAGGAGGAGCGTCGCGAGGCGCTCGAGACGTATCGAGAGGAACTGAAGAAGGAACTCACCGGCGTCGAGGAGCGACTCGACGAGCTTCACTAGGCACATCCGCACGCGGGGAGGCACCCTGTTCGCTCCCCGCGTGCTGCTCGACGTGATGCTTTCGAGACGGGCAACCGGCAGACTGTCGTTTGGCGACAAAGGCTGAGGAGGTCCCGTGAGCGAACACGCAGAGCGCCGAATCCGCCGGATCCTCGAGGAGACCTACGTCCAAGACATGTACGTCCCTCGCGGGCGAACGACGTTCAGTCCTGAATTCCACAGGAGCTTCCGAATGCTCGTGCCCGAGTTCGACGGACAGACAGGTCGAATCGCGGACGTCGACTGGGTGGCTCCGGGCGCGGAGCGCCGGGCCGATCCGAAGGCGATCGAGGCCTCGACGGAGTTCGATATCTCCGTCCTCGACGTCACGGGCAAGGTGGGCATTGGTAAGGTCGAGGTTCACCGGGACGGCCGTCTGATCTACACCGACTACGTGATCTTCTGCAAAGTCGCGGGCGAGTGGAAGGTCGTCGGGAAGGCGTTCCATCCGCACAACCCGAAACGCCGTTCTTGATGGGGCGGCTTACGCCGCCCCGCTCATCGTGTTCAGGATCTGCGCCCAGCGCGGATTCTGGTGAAGCGAGGCGAACTCCGGCTGAGTTTCGGTACTCGATCGTTGCGACCAGCCGGCTTCGACCGCCTGCGTGAGGAGATCGAGCGCTCGCTCGGCCTCTCCCACGCCCGCGGCGGCGCGGGCGGCCGTGTGCAGCCTGTCGACGGGCGCCTCCGGCTGCAACCGCAGAGCTCTCGAGAACGACTCATTCGCCGCCTCGTAGTCGCCAGAGGCGATCCCAGCGTCGCCCGCTTCGACGTACTCCCCCACGACGATTCCGACCAGCTTCTCGTGCTTCTCGGGATCGAATTGGATCGGGTAGATCGTGTACTCGCCCACGAACGTGAAGCCGGCCGCCTCGGCCGTCTTGATCGAGGGACCGTTGATCGCGTGACAGTGCCAGCCGATCCGTTCGGCGCCCCGGTCGAGTGCAAGTTCGACGGCCCGGCACGTCGACGCGCAGGCGAGTCCCTTCCGGCGGTGTGCCTCCGCAACCTCTCCTCCGATGTCGCAGAGCGCGTCGACGAAGGAGTCGGCCAGAATCCAGCCGACGATCTCGCGTCCGTGAACGGCGACCGCGCCCAGACCGTGCTCCAGGAAGCCGTCCGCGGATCCGAAATTGGCGTCTAGCCACTGGGCCACCTGAGGGTGGAGTTCAACATCCGACTCGAGCAAGCGCCGGTCGAGGTCGACGATCTCGTAGCCGTCCGGGACTCTCGCATGCCACGCGCCGGGTCTCGCCGTGGTCTCGTAATGGAGCCGACGGTCGGGAATCACCGTGCGCGGGGCGATGACGTCCTCCAGCGCTTCCTCCCACGCTGCGCGATCGCAGACGAGGAAGGAGAAGCTGACCTCGTCACCGAGTCCTCGCTCGTCGAACAGCCAGCGGCTCAGATCCCGGCGAAATGCAGGATCCTCAGCGGCGCCGACGAGATACGTCCACGCGAAGCCGCCTTCCGGCGCTCCGATGAACAGCGCCGTCGGCACGTCGACATTGTCGACGGCCACAACGCCGGGTCGCACACCGGCGAGGACGGAGAGGGCCATCCCCTGGTCCCGCAGGCCCTCTGTCAGGCTTCCGATACGGTTGAACTGCTCGGGTTTCAAGACATCCATTGGGCTCTCTCCTCTGGTTCGTTCGATTTAGGTGGGCTGCGCTTTCCAGACGCCCGTGATCCACAGGTCTTCGTCGACGTAGCGGAAGAAGACGCGGTGGACGCCGGCGCGCACCTCCCGTTGCGGAAGGTCAGGGAAGTCGGAGAGCGGAGTGCCTTCCGCTTCGAGCCGATCTCCGTCGCGAACGAGACAGCGCACGCTTTCCAGGAACGTGGCCGCTTCCTCCGCGTCGCGGCGAGCGACCGCCTCGACTGCGCTGCGCAGCTGCCAGCGTGCGGTGTCGGTAAACCACACGGCGCGGCTCACGATGGCTCCAAGAGCTTGGCCGCCTCCGCGAGAGCCTCGTCGACGGAGAGACCCACAGCGTCGCGGATCTCGGTCTCTCCCTTGGCGAGGATTCCCAGCACCTCGCGCTCGTACATCATGCGTTCGTAGGCGCGGACGCCGAGGAGCACTGCGGCGGCGTGGCTGCGCTGGGTGATCACGATCGGCTCGTCTCCACTGCGCGCTCGCTCGACGACCGCGGCGGCGTCCTGTCGCAGGTCTGTGATGGAGAGAATCTCCGGCACACGTTTCATAGAAGGTACCTCCAAACGTACGTTTGATGATACTGTTGAGCGTGCGATTGTCAAGTCGCTCAGTCGGAACCGTCGACGCGACAACGGTTCGACGTTCGGCTCTCCGGGAATCGCGGAACTCGACGAGCTTCGTCGGGCCCTGGGGATTCCAGCGTGCGGCGAGCGCTTCCGCGCGGTAGACAGGGTCCCTCTCGATGCAGAGAATCGGAGAAGAGGGGGGGACGCATGGGCTACTCACCGACGTTGGCCGTGGGGACGGCTGCTTTCGAGATCATCGCGGCCGGATGGGCATTCGCACTGGCGCGGGCCAAGGGGCGAGGAGATCGCGCCGTCGCGTTCACAACCGGCGTGATTCTCTTTCTCCTTGCGGGGTACCAGCTGACCGAGGTCGCCATCTGCTCCGATGTCGCCGCCGCCGGCTTCCTTCCGCGGCTGGCGTTCATCATCGTGACGTGGCTCCCGGCGCTGGGGCTGCTCCTCATCGCGCAGATTCGTTGGCCGCGGTCGCGAGCTCTCTACGGATGTGCGATCGGCATGCTCGCGCTGTCCGTGGGAGTCGTCGTCTGGATCGCGCTCGATCCGTCGTTTGCGTCGGCATCGGTCTGCAACGCAGTCTACGCGCGCTACGCGCACGCGCAGCCGCGGTTTCAGCTGTACGCGATCTACTACTGGGTCGGGCTGCTCGGGATGATCCTGTTGAGCGGGCACGGAATGCTCGCGTCGGTCGAGCCGCGCGGGCGACGTCTGCTCGCGCACGTGCTGACCGGTACCCTCGGGTTCATCCTCCCGTCGATCGCGGTCTCCCACTTCGTGCCCGAGACGCGCTACGCACTTCCTTCGGTCCTCTGCCACTTCGCGCTGATCCTTGCGATGATGCTGGCCCGCATGCTTTGGGTCCTGCGCGTGGCGCCCGCCGAGGCGACCGAGTTGACGGAGGACGCGCCCGGTGCAAGAATCTAGCGGCCGACCCGAGTGACTAGGGTTCCGCGGCGACTCGCCGGCCTGGACCGAGCGTCACGAAAGCTCGACAGAGCGTAGCACCTGATCGGACAAAAGCCGGGAGGGAATGGGCCGGACACGTTCGCGGCGCCGTGGCGTCGCGGGAAGAGGTGCTACGCATGCATGATACGTCTCGGCTTCGGGCCGTCCTGCTCGCTCTCCTAGTCACGTTCCTTTGGTCGACGTCGTGGGTTCTGATCAAGCGCGGCCTCGCCGACATCCCTCCGCTGACCTTCGCCGGCCTGCGCTACGGAATCGCCTTTCTCGTTCTCCTGCCCTTCGCATGGCGGCGGCGGGGAGAACTCCGGGCGCTCACCGGCGCAGACTGGGCGCGTCTCGTCGCCCTCGGCCTCGTCTTCTACGCCCTCACGCAGGGCGGCCAGTTCGTGACGCTGAACCATCTCGACGCGATCACGTTCAGCCTTCTGTTGAGCTTCACGCCCGTCCTGGTTGCGGTGGCCGGCGGCGCCTTCCTCGGGGAACGCGCCAGACCCTTGCAGTGGGTCGGCATTGCGCTCGCTCTCGGCGGGGCCGCCCTCTACTTCGTGCCGTCGGTTCGCCCCGACTGGCGGGGACTCGGCTTCCTGCTTGCCGGGGTGACGCTGGCCTCCAACGCGGGCGCCGCCATCCTCGGTCGCTTCGTCAATCGACGTCGCACGACGTCACCGCTCGTCGTGACCACGATCAGCATGGGACTCGGCGCCGCATGCCTCCTCGGTGTCGGGCTCGGCATGCAGGGCCTTCCGCCGCTTCGTCTCTCGAGCTGGGGCATCATCCTGTGGCTCGCCGTGGTCAACACGGCGCTCGCATTCACCATGTGGAACCACACGCTTCGCATCCTTTCGGCCACGGAGTCGAGCGTCATCAACAACACGATGCTGATCCAGATCGCCGTCCTGGCGTGGATCTTCCTCGGGGAGTCGCTCAGCCCGATCGAAATCGCCGGCCTTCTGGTCGTCGCCGCGGGGACGCTGCTCGTGCAGTTCCGGAGATCTCGGCAAGCGGATACACTCGCTCGGAGGTGAACGGGCGCGTGGACGCAGCCGGAGCCAGGCCATGTCGAGTCGATCTGTCGAGCGGGCGAATCGTGAGGGAGCCGCCGGGACCTCCGGACTCGCCGTCGGCGGATCGATCGTCGAACTCGACTCGATGCTCGACGACGACTACATCGCGCGCAGCTGGGATCCGGGGACGGGGCTCCCGACCCGCGCGAAGCTCGGAGAACTGGGCCTTCGGGCCTGACCGAACTGAGGTGTCATGCACGAACTGAGGATCGAGGTCGAGCGGGTCGACGGGACCTGCACCGGGCCGGTTCCGATGACCTTGGGGCGAGGCTTCTCCGTACGGAACGGGTGCCTGGTCTTCCGCGGCGGCGGGCCAATCTGCCTGTTCGCCCTCCAAAGCATCCTCCCGATGATCCCGGCCAAGGAGCGGTTGGCGGACGGGGATCCGGCGGCCGATTGGATCGGTCGAGTTCAGCATGTGCAGTGCCCCGATCCGGACGGGGGCGTCGTCTGGCGAATCGAGCAGGATTCGGCGATCGAAGAACCGGGATCCTACGATCCTCCTGCCCCCGAGCCGGGCGACCTCTTGATCGAGGTCGAGCGGATCGACGGGCGCTGCGTCGAAGGTACCCAAGTTGGCGATCGGGTCCTCGTCCGGGAGAGCAGCATCTATCTGGCCCAGCCGTTCTGTTTGTACGCGCTCGCGGCGGTTCTTCCGATCCTCCCGGCGAAGGAGCGCGCGCGCGACGGCGGCGACTGGATGTTCGGGACGAATCACGTCGCCTGTCCTGATCCGTTGGGAAAGGTCATCCTCCGGATCGAGACCGTCACCTAGCTAGTTCGCCGCCGTGGAGCCGAGCGCCCGACGGCGGTACGCTTCTTCCGTTCGATGGCTCAAGGAGGTTCGATGGCTCTTCGAAGACTCGATTCGGCCGACTACCCGCAGACGCGTCGCGCCGCGCAGGAGGACGTCCTTCACGGCGTTCGTGTTTCCGATCCGTATCGATGGCTGGAGGACGTCGACGCGCCGGACACGGAGGCGTGGGTCGGCGCGCAGAACGAGCTGGCGCGGTCGGTCCTCGATGAGATTCCGTTCCGTGACCGGATCCGACGTCGGCTGGACGATCTGGCGCAGTACGAGGTCGTCGGCGTGCCACAGGAGGCGGCCGGACGGCTCTTCTTCACCCTCCAGGGCCCGGACGAGCGACAGGCATCTCTCGTTTGGTCGGAGGCAGACGGCCAAGACGTGCATCGGCTCATCGACCCGGAGGATCTTTCCGACGACGGGACCGTCTCGATCACCGAGTTCGCGCCGAGCCCGTGCGGGCGACTGGTCGTGTACGGCCTCGCCGAGGCCGGATCGGACTGGCAGGTTCTGCGGGTTCTCGACGTCGACTCCGGAGAACACTGCTCCGATCGGATCGAGTGGGTCAAGTTCCCGGGTGCGAGCTGGGCGCCGGACGGCTCCGGCTTCTACTACGGCGGATCGGAGACGCCGCCCCCGGAAGACGCGCTGAAGTCGGCGGCGACCCCGCGAAGCCTCCGCTTCCACAGGCTTGGAGACGCGCAGGATGCGGACGGGACGCTTCTCGAGTTTCCCGACGATCCGCAGCTCCTCCCGTACGCGCGCGTGACGGCCGACGGTCGGTACCTCGTGATCGCGATCTTCAAGGGAACGTACCAGGAGAACCGGATCGGCCTGATCGACCTGGAGTCAGCAGACGGGGAGATCGTCGACTTGGTGCCGACGTTCGAGGCAACCTACGGCTTTGTCGGAAGTGAAGGCTCGACGCTCTACTTCCTGACCACGAAGGACGCCCCACTCGGGCGGATCGTCGCCGTCGACGCTGCGGATCCGGGATCGTGGCGCGAAGTTGTCGCCGAGTCGGAGGGAACGATCGAACAGGCGGTCTACGTCGGCGGGCGACTCGTCCTCTCGACGCTACGGGATGCGGTCGCGCGGATCCCGGTGCACGACGGGGACGGGCGCTTCCTTCACGAGGCGGAGCTTCCGGGCGCCGGCTCGGTGCCGTTCCTCGAGGCCCGAGAGGGCGGACGGACGGCGTACTTCTCCTACGGTGACTTCGTTCACCCGAACGTCGTGTTCGCGCACGACGTGTCGAGCGGCGAGACGCGTCCGTTTCGTGAAATCGGGCTTCCGTACGATCGAACGGCGTTCGAGACCGAGACGCATTGGGTCGAGACGGAGGAGGGGGTGAAGATCCCGGTCTTCCTGACGCGGAAGCGGGGCGTCGAGGCGGGTTCGGAGACGCCGACATGTCTCTACGGGTACGGCGGATTCAACATCGCGCTGTCGCCGCACTTCAAGATCGATCACCTCTCCTGGCTCGATCTCGGCGGTCAACTCGCCGTTGCCTGCCTGCGGGGCGGAGGCGAATTCGGCCGGGCCTGGCACGAGGCCGGCGTCAAGGAGAATCGCCCGAACGTGTTCGCCGACTTCATCGCCGTTGCCGAGTGGTTGGTCGAGACGAAGCGGACGTCGATCCCGAAGCTCTCGATCTACGGACGGAGCAATGGAGGCCTCCTCGTCGGCGCCTGCATGACGAAGCGGCCGGACCTGTTCGGCGCCTGCCTGCCGACGGTCGGCGTTCTCGACATGCTGCGCTTTCACCTGTTCACCGTCGGGTCGTTCTGGGTCTCGGACTACGGTTCGCCGGACGATCCGGCGATGTTCCCGGTTCTTCACGGGTACTCGCCCGTCCACAACGTCGATGAGGGAACGAAGTTCCCGCCGACGCTGGTGGCGACGGCCGATCATGACGACCGCGTCTTCCCTGCCCACAGCCACAAGTTCACGGCGGCGCTGCAGGCGGCGCAATCCGGCGACGCGCCGATCCTCCTGCGCGTTGATGTGCGTGCCGGCCATGGCCTCGGCAAGCCGAAGGGGAAGCTTCTGGACGAAGTGGCCGACCGTTGGGCGTTCGCCTTCGCGGCGCTCGACGCCGAGCCGGATCTCTAGGCCGAGACGTTCGAAGGAGACGCTTCGGAGGCGTCTGTCGACGACCCTTTGGATCACGCGCAGGCGGACGTTGGCTCGTGAGGCCTGCGACGTCCAGGTACCATGCCCGATGGGAGGCGATGTTCATGTTCACCGGCGTCTTCGGGAGTTTCATTTCGGAGCGGCGCGCGCCCTGGTTCTTCGCCGCGGAGACGGCGGCCGCGATCGCCGTCGCCGTGTTGTTCTGGGTAGGTGTGCTGCCCGGGGGAACCTGGCCGGCCGCGGGATTCGTGTGGTACGCGACCTACTGCGCCATGCTCTATTTCCACTGGGACCGACGGAGGACGCTGAAACGGGATGAGCCTTGGAAACCGTCGGTGATTGCGAAGGCGACGGCGATCATCTGCTTCGCGCTTCTCGGCGCCGTCGGCGCCGGCCTCGCCTACGCGTCGTTCGGGGTTCGCGTGCAGGTGGCGGTGATCGGCCTGGTCCTCGTTGCCATCGCCATCCTGCAGCTGATCGGGATCGCCAAGCGCGGGTGGCCGCGGCTCGGGCTGTAGCGTAGCTCAGCATCGAAGCGGCCGGTCGGCGGCGCGAGCGTCTCTCCGGGCTGCCTGAGCTTCAGGAAGCCGGTCCGAGCAGGAGCCGGATTCCGAACAGCGTCAATAGCATTCGAACGCCGGTTCCCAATCCGGCGGCCAGAGCGAAGACGACCGGGCGCTTGCCGACCAGAGCAAACAGGTAGAGGGAGACCGTGTCCGGGAATCCCGGGATGCTGAGGAGGATAAACACAGCGACGACGCCGTAGCGGTTCACGAACCGCTCGCTCCAAGCCATGATCGCTGCCAGCCACCGGAATCGGGCGACGAGCCGGCCGAAGCGCTCCGTCTCCTTGGCGCGATCGCCGAGGAAGAAGATCAAGTACGAGCCGGCGATCTTGCCGGCCACGGCGAAGGCGAAGATCCAGCCGAGCGGGATCCACGTGTAGCCGAGTACCGGCACCTCGCTCGGCGTCGGAAGAATCACTGCCGTGCCGACCTCGTACAGGAAGATCAGAAGGAGCGCTCCGAGTGCTTTCATTCCGAAACCGTGCCGTGTTCCCGCTTCCTGCGCAAGGGAGGATCGTCGGGCCGCGCTGGCTAGGCAGGCTTGCGCGCTCGGACGTGCAGGAAGTAGGCGGCGACTTGCGCGTCCTGCACGGCCGGATACGCCTTGACCGTCTCGTCGTCCGGGCGTGGCTCGGAGAGCCGCTCGATCGCGAATCCGGCTTCGATCAGCATGTTGACCCACTCGGAGATCGTTCGGGTAAACCGCGGGACCTCGAAGAGGTTCATCCCCTGCTTGACTTCGTCCGGGGCGGATGCGAATAGCCAACGCATGATGCGTCCGTCGATCCGCTCGAAGTACCGCCCGACCTCGATCGCGTAGGTCGTGCCGGCGTCATCACGCAGATTCACCCGGTGCGGGGTGTCGAAACAGGGATGACAGATCGAGAACTGGAGGAATCCGCCCGGCTTCAGAACGCGGAACGCCTCCGCGATGGCTCGCTCCGGCGTCGGGACGTCCATCAGGCTCATGAACGCGACGGCGAAGTCGAACCGCGCATCGTCGAACGGAAGGTCGCACGCATCGGCGACCGTGTACTCGATCCCGAGCGGCTCCCGCGACTTCTCCTCCTCCGCCAAGCGCACGAAGGTCTCCGAGACGTCGATTGCCGTCATCCCTGCGCCGCGTCTCGCGACCAGGCGCGTGTTGGCTCCCTCTCCGCAACCGATGTCGAGGCCGGCGAGGCCTTCGACGTCGGGGAGGAAGTCGAGAAACGCGGGCGTGTTGAAGCTGTCGCGATAGACGTCGTATCCCGCGCGGGAGAGCTTCGTCCAAGCTTCGGCATTCCGTTCCCAGCACGCGGCCGCCTCTATCGGATCCATGGGTGGAGTGTACCGGAGCGCGGTCGGGAGGCGGGGAGGGGCACCGGCGCCCCTCCCCCATGCGAAAGGTGTGTGGATTCAGCAGTAGAGCCGACTCTCGCCGAGTTCCGCCGTCGAGCCGCCCGACGCCGGAGCGAGCTCCAACTCGCCGTTCAGGTAGGCCGCGTAGGCGGACATATCGAAGTGGCCGTGCCCGGAGAAGCCGATCAGAAGGTCCTGTTTTCGATCGTTCGCCGCGCACTCGCGGGCGATCTCTATGCAGGCGTGCACGGCGTGTGCCGTCTCCGGCGCGGGGATGATTCCCTCCGCTCGCGCAAACAGGAGAGCGCTTTCGAACACGTCGAGCTGGTTGAAGGCGACCGGCTCGATCACGCCGTCCTCTACGAGATGCGTGATCAGCGGCGCCATCCCGTGATAGCGGAGCCCTCCGGCGTGGATCGGCGGAGGGACGAAGTCGTGTCCGAGCGTGTGCATCCATAGGAGCGGCGTCGTTCTTGCAGTGTCTCCGAAGTCGTAGCGGACCTCGCCGCGCGTCAGCGTCGGGCAGACGTGCGGCTCGACGGCGACGAACCGCCGATCGCGGCCCCTCGTCTTCGCATCGTGATAGAACGGAAGCGCGATTCCGGCGTAGTTGGATCCGCCGCCGACGCAGCCGATGACGATGTCCGGATCGGCGCCCGCCTGCTCCATCTGAAGAAGGGTTTCCCGGCCGATGATCGTCTGATGGAGGAGGACGTGGTTGAGGACGCTACCGAGCGAGTACTTGGTCTTCTCACCCTTGACCGCCTCTTCGATGGCTTCGGAGATGGCGATGCCGAGGGACCCCGGGGAATCGGGATCCGTTTCGAGGATCGCCCGCCCGGCGGTCGTTCGGTCGGACGGAGACGGGAAGACCTCGGCGCCGAAGGTTCCCATCATCGTCTTTCTGTAGGGCTTTTGCTCGTAGGAGATCCGGACCATGTAGACGGTGCACTCGAGGCCGAACGCGTGGGAGGCGAACGCGAGCGCGCTGCCCCACTGGCCGGCGCCGGTCTCCGTCGACAGGCGCTTCACCCCCTCGATGCTGTTGTAGTACGCCTGAGCAACGGAGGTGTTCGTCTTGTGTGAGCCGGTCGGGCTGGCGCCCTCGTACTTGAAGTAGATGCGGGCCGGCGTCTCGAGAGCGCGCTCGAGGTGAACGGCACGGTGCAGCGGCGTCGGCCGCCATTGCCGGTAGACGTCGAGCACCGGCTCCGGGATGTCGATGAACCGGTCGGTCGCCATCTCCTGTTCGATGCACGTCATCGGGAAGAGAACGGCGAGTGCCTGCGGATCGATCGGTTCATTCGTTCCGGGATCGAGCGGCGGCTTGAGCGGCCGCTCGAGATCGGGAAGGACGTTGTACCACTGCTTCGGTAGATCCTGCTGATCGAGATCGAATCGCGTCTTCATGGGGCTCCTTTCGCACGTGTTTCGGTGGATGTCCGGCGGACTAGGCGAAAGGTCGCCACCAGTGCTTGATTGGGGGAACGGACAGCAGAAGCGAGGAGCGCGACGTGGCTACGGCGTCAGCCGAGCCAAACAGACCTCCTTCGGTTCATCGTCTCGCCTCCAGGTTCGAAGTGCGGCTACCCTATCACGTCCGAATCCCGGAGTCAACGGCGTCGCGTCGCGGCCGGGCCTTCCGTCGGTCACTCAAGGCTCAAGCGCGCGCCCAGGTAGTCGATGGTGACACGATGGCGGCTGAGAACGTCGTGTCCAATCAGCCCGACGACATTCTCCCCGGTACCCGCCTTGAGCATGTCGAACATGTCGAGGATCAGCGGCTGGATATCGACTTCGGTCGTCGAACTGAGTTCCACACGTACCGGCTCCGCGGCGAGACAGCCCTCGACGCTTCCACCGACCCCGGCACACAGGACGCGTTGTCCCTCGGTCAGGCCGAGACTCGCTGCGAGCGCCGGCGCGATGACCGTGCCGCCTGCACCGGTGTCCACGGCGAACGTCACCGGGCCGGACGCTCCGATCTGCACGTCGAGCAGGATGAGAGGCTTCGCCCCCGCTGCGATGTGAAACGGAATGGCGCCGCCGATGGACAAGGCACTGCGACGGAAGGACGCCGCGCCCTCGCCGTAGTCAATTGTGACGGAGAAGCGCTGCAGGAGGTCGTGGCCGAGGTTCCCGACGACGCTGTCTCCACACAGACGTTCTGGGACGTCCGAGATACCGATCGATTCGTGGTCGACCTCGTGACCGTCGACGGCCAGCGTCTTCGTCCGGGCAAGCTTGAGCTCAATCTCGCCGCCGACGCCGCGTCGGGTCTCCGATCCGATGATCTCCAGTCCGAGATCCGCAGCGACACTCGGCGAGACGACCGTCCGGCCGGCTCCTGTGTCGAGGAACAGCGGGTACGATCCCTTCCCGTCGATCTGCACCGGAACCACCAGCGCGCGGTTGGCGACCCCTCCGCACTGACGCATCTCCTGCTCGCTCATGTGTCTCCTCTACTCCGTGGAAGGCGCCTGCTCGTCGGCGCGACCGACGAGCTCCTGCAGTTGCGACCTCAGTGTCGCAATCTCCTCTGTCGTACGTTCGACGTGCTCGAACAGGGCTTCGTTGGCGCGAACGCCTTCCCGGATCATGAACGCCGCGGCACCGGAGCGGCTGTCGCAAAGTCCTGCCTCGACGAGTGCGTCGAGACGGCCGACGAGCTCTTCGTTCAACCGAACCATCACGCCTCGCGTTCGGCTGTCGAGCGCGCGTTCGATCGCCTCACAGACATCGTCACCCGACGCACATCGGATCTGCTCTACGGCTTTGCCGTCGCCCGCCATCTCCTTGCGGACGACGACGATCTTCGGGTCCTCGTGGTCCTTCTTCGGTGTCATTGCGCCTCCGAGTTACATGTAATACTAAGTCGCATGATCATATCTGCGGGTCGGCCCCGCGTCAACGCGTGTCGGAGGCGACTGGGAGACGGAAGGTCGGTTCGCTGCGCGGAGCGGCGGGCAGCGGATTGCGGCGGCGATGGGCTTCGGGGAGGTCGTTCCCCGATTGTCGTGTTCAGGAGGCATGCGAGTGGACAAGCTTCGCGAACTCACGCGCAATCGGAAGCGGGCGTACACGTGGTATCAATCCCACGGCTCGAAGGGGTACCAAGCGGTCATCGACCTGGAGGCAGCGGCCTACGCGGACGGGGCCCTCAGCGGGAAGGAGAAGGAACTCATCGCGGTGGGGATCGCCGTCGTGGTGAACTGCGAATCCTGCATGCAGTGGCACATCGAACAGGCGGCGAAGCGGGGCGCGACGCTCAATGAAGTGGTCGAGGCGATCGACGTCGGAATCGAGATGGGCGGCGGGCCGGCCACCGTCGCTGCGCGATTCGCGATGGACGTCATGATCGACGTCTTCGAGGACTGAGGCGATCGGCCCGTTGAGCCATCGATTGGAGAAGGACGCCTCGGAGCGGCTCGAGTCGGTTTCCGCCAACCAGCGCGCGTACTACGACTTCGCTGCTCGGCCGCCGATTGCGGACGGGCTCTCGCGCGAGGAGGTCGACCTGTTCGTCTCGAGGAGGTCCTTCTACAACAGCGTCGTCGCGACACGGTCGACGCCGGAGCGGTGCGACGAGCTCGTGGACGAGGTGATCGATCTCTATGCCTCGCGCGGCGTAGGCCGCTTCGCTTGGCGCGTTCGCAGCGAAGATCGACCGCGCGATCTCGCCGATCGCCTCGTCGACCGAGGGTTCGACCCAGTCGACGTCGGACCGATGATGTCGCTTGATCTCTGCGACTTCGACGAGCCCGCGAGCGGCGCTGGCTTGGAGATCCGGACGGTGATCGGCTCGGCCCTGGCCCGATCCTGGGCGGGCGTCGTCGTCCCCGGCTTCGGACTGGACGAGGCCGCGGTCGGTCCTCACGGGCGGTGGCTCGAGGCGTTGGGCTACGGCCTTCCGCTGCGAAGCTTCGTCGGCTTCCATCGAAGTAGAGCGGTCGCGGCGGTGCAGACGTTCCTCGACGACGGAGTCGTCGGTCTCTACTGGATCGGGGTCGTGCCGGACGCGCGCCGGCGGGGCTTCGGCCGAGAGATCACCCGTCATGCGATCGACCGCGCGAAGCGCGACGGCGCTCGGCGTGCGGTCCTGCATGCCAACGAGCCGGCGATTGCAGTGTACGAAGGTCTCGGATTCGCCTCGTGCGGCTCGGTGACGCGCTACGTCTGGAGGAAGGAGTCCGTCGCCCGTCCGTCCTAGAGCTTGTAGTCCTCCCGCGGCGGGTTCCACGCGTCGAGTGCTTCGGTCGCCTCGTCGAGCACGATTGCCTTGTGTGAAACGTTCGGAGGGATGCAGACGCCGTCGCCGGCTCGCAGAGTCCGGGTCTCGTCGCCGAGCGTGAACTCCATCGCTCCTCTGGTGACGACCGTGATCTGCTCGTTTTCGTGGGCGTGCTCCGGAATGACGGCCCCGGGCTCGAACGTGAAGAAGGTCAGCATCACGCCGTCCAGCCAGACGGCGCGGCGCGTGACTCCAGGGAGCATGTCGGCGGCCTGCAGCTTCGCGGTCTCGAAGAAGGTCATTGCTCTCCCTTCGGGCCTGGGAACGTCTCGCGGCACTTCGGAACTCGTCCGGGATTCTTCGACCGATCGTCTCCTACCCGTCTTTCTTCGCGCGCCGGTGTGAGTGGGATCTCCTGGCTTCCTCGCGGTTCCCGCACCACTCCATGCTGCACCATTTGCGGCGGCGCATCGCTGGCTGGGGGCGTGGGCGGAGGCGCACCGCGTTGGAGGACAGACGGCGTAGACGGGGGGGGGCGCGCACTTCTAGGCTGCTTGCTGCTTGCTGAATCCGGAGATCGGGAGGCTGGGCATGCGACCACAGCTCTATGCGCTTCTGACGGCGGCGGCTTGGGGCATCGGCGGGTACTTCGAGAAGCGAGGGCTTCTCCTCGGCGGGCTGAGTCCTCAGATCGGGATCACGCTTCGGACGGCAACGGCCGTCATTCTCCTCGGCGCGGTCAGCGCGCCGCAGTGGAAGACGATCGCATCTGCGGGGACGAAGCCGCTTCTGTACATCGTCCTCGGCGGCGGCGTCCTGGCGGGAGCTGTCGGGATGTTCTGCTTCTACGCCGCGATCAAGGGAGGCTCCCTCAGTCACGTGATGCCGATAGCGTTCACTTCACCGTTGTTCGGCGTCGCGCTGGCGATGGCCTTCGGCGGCGAGCCGGTGACCGCGAAGGCGCTGATCGGAATGGTGCTCACCGTGGGCGGCATCGCGCTCTTGTCGAGCGGCTAGGAAGACCGATTCGGCGACCTTGAGCGTCGAATCGAAGTAGGCTACCCTTTCGCTCAATCCCCTTACTTCTCACGTGCTTCCTCCGAGGCTCGGAGTTCGCGAGCGCGCCGGCTCACTCGTTTCCCAGGAGGTTGCGATGTCTGATGTGACGATCAACGGCCCGAATCCGCATCCGCTGCTCGGGCAGATGCTGGGCGTCGACTTCAGTCCGAAGAAGGTCTGTTCGTTCGATTGCGTCTACTGCGGCGTCGGGATGAACACGACGCGCAAGACGATGGATCGCGAGATGTTCCACTCGGTGGCGGACGTCCTCGCAGCCATCGATGCGTACATGGCCGAAAGCGACGCGCCGGACGCGTTCTTCCTCACCGGAAGCGGCGAGCCGACGCTCTACGCCGGCTACGGCGAGATGGTTCGTGCGCTCCGAGCGAAGCACCCCGACGTCGCCTGCACGATCTACACCAATGGCTCTCTCCTCTCAAACTCAGAGGTTCGCCGCGAAGTCGCCGCGTGCGACCCGGTGATGGGCAATCTCAACACCGTCGACGAAGGAGCGTTTGTGCGCCTCTCGCGGCCGGATCCGGCCGTCTCGCTCGGGCGTATCATCGAGGGCTTCGGAGCGCTTCGTAGGGAACTCCAGACGCAGAAACTGTGGATCGACGGGGTCTTCATCAAAGGCGTCAACGACGATCCGCAGGGACTGCGAGCCCTCGGGGAGGCTCTGGCCGACATCGAGCCGGACCTGTACGTGGTCCGGACGGCACCGCGAGTCATCGAGGGCCTCTCCGAGCGTGTCGATGCCTCCTTCCGGGCGGTGGTCGAGGACGCGTGGTCCGACTTCGACTTCCCGGTTCGATTCGCCCTTCCCCCGGCGACGGCTTCCTGATCGTCACAGTTGAGCGTCCTGGTAGCGCTTCCATAGTTCGCGTGAGACGGCTTCGGGACCCGACCTGACGCCGTGCTTGGCGAAGAAGCCACAGACGTTGGCGACGTCCCGCTTGAGGAGATCGAACGCCGAGGTGTTGAATCGCGCGTCGACGGCCTGCGGAAGGTCGATGATCCGCGCCCTGCCCTTCCAGACCAGGATGTTGTAGGGAGAGAGGTCTCCGTGGACCAGGTGGTGCCTGAGCATGAGGCCTACGTTCGACAGGATCTGGTCGCAGAGCTCTCGCGCCTCGGCCTTCGTCGGTCGCAATCCGCGTAGGTGCGGCGCCGGCCCGGCGCCGTTTCCGATGTACTCCATCAGGATGGTCCGCTCCCCGAGCGCGACCGGCTCCGGCGTGTCGACGCCGGCGGCGTAGAGCGTGCTCAGGCTCTCGTACTCCGCCGATACCCACAGCGACCGAGCGAGTGCTCTGCCGTACTGGGTGCGCGCCTGGATGGCGCGAATGTGCTTCTGCTCGAGCACACGTTCGCGGCCTTCGAAGTACGTCTGGCTCCACTTGTGCGCACTCGCAGCGTGCTCTCGGTAGACCTTGGCCGCGAGGAACTTGCGGCGCGTCGACGGGTGAGCGCGGCAGCAGTAGACGGTTCCCTCCTTGCCGCTGGTCAGTGTTGCATGGACTCGAGTGATCAGACCCTGGCTCGCAAAGACATCGAGCTCGGGAATGCCCACGGTCGTCTGCTCAAGGCACTGCTGTTGAATCTCTCGAACGGCTTTCGAAGCAAACTCCAAGGATCCTCCTTCACGTGGCGTGACGGACGTGCTTCTCGATTCGCTTGGGATGGCGCCGCCGCGGGTTCGCGGGTGCCCGCCGCCGTACGTGAATGTGGGAGTGCTTCGGCCGGTGCTTGGAATCTAGCCGTGGTGGATTGGAACAGCGGGCAGGCTTTTTCTTTCGACAGTCACGACCTACCTCCTTTGCTCCATCCATGGACCCGAGCCGGGCCCGATCTGAGGCTCCAGGGTACGAGGTTCCGCTCCCGTCGGCAAGGTTCGCCCGGCGGACCGCTCAGCCTTCGTGCTTCCAGTAGGTGTAGCCGTCGTGCGCGGGTGTCTCTCCGCTTGCTGTCGTGCGGAGGTGCCGACTGACGTACTGGCCGCAGTTCGAGCCGATGTGGTTCTCCTCGGTCTCGCCGATGCTGAGGATGACCTCGTAGCCGGCCGCCTCCAGCGCCTTCAGCGCGTCGTACTCCTTGGCAGGGTCGTGCGCGTCGACGTACGAGGTGAGACCGCTGGCCGCCGCGCGATAGGTCGGGTTGACGGGCGTGACCTTCACGAGATATCTCCCCGGATCGAAGTGCTCACGAAGGGCGTCGGCTTCGATCGGCGTGCCCTCCGCGAGCGCGAAGTTGAGCGTGATCTTCCGGTCTTCGGGCTCGAAGAATCGGTCGCCGTACGCGGCGATCTCTGCGAACGACCACTTGTCGATCGGGATCAGGCGGTCTCGCACATCCGGATCGGTGCTGTGGATCGAGAACTGCAGCTGGAAGCGTCCGCGACCGTACCGCTCGCGCTTCAGCGTGAGGAGGCGTTCGAAGAAGGCATCGCATCCACGCGGTGCCACGGTCGAGACCGAAGGAAGGAAGCCGGGCACATCGTATCGGCTCGGAACCTCCTCGATCACGTCGAGAACCGCGGGGTTAAACGCCGGCTCGCCCATCCGGGCGAACTGGATCTTGAACTTCTCGACCGGGATCGCGCCGTCGTCGAACCGTCGGCGGACGGCGAAATCGATCTGATCGAACAGCTGCTCCTTGCTCAGCTTCCCCTGATATTGCTGGCCTGCGTCGCAAATCGGGCAGCCGACCGGGCAGCCGAACAGGACGGAGATGATCAGCACCCACTTTTTCTCTCGCGGAACCGGCGGCTGCACCGACTCGACGAACTCGACCAGCCTCCCGTCGCCGACGTCGGCGATGTAGACGGTGGCGATGTCCTCTCGTCCGGTCGATTCAACGATCCGCATCGTCCCTCCCGCGAAGCCGCGCACAGATCTTCATCGCCGCGGACACGCCGTCCCCGACAGCGATCGACGTCTGCCGGAATGCGCCTCGATCGACGTCGCCGACGAAGTGAAGCCGTCCGGTCTCGACGAGTTCACTGCGGTTACGCTCGACGTCTTCCCCGACGAACGAGAGATCCGGCTCCCGCCCGATGGCGACCACCAGCGCGTCGGCGTCCAATCGCTCCGGGCCCTCGCCTTCGATCGTCAGTCGAAGACCGCTTCCGCCGCGGCAGACAGACGATAGCCAACAGCCGGCCAGGATTCGAATTCGCGGATGCTCGACGGCGCGACGCTCAAGGAGGGGAAGGCAGCATGTCTCCTCGCCCCGCACGAGGATCGTGACCGCGTTGCGCCGTGCCAGGGTGAGCGCATAGTCGAACGCGGCGTCGCCGCCGCCGACGATTGCGATCTGGCGACCGCGGAGCGTTCGTAGCGCCCAGACGTCACGATGGACGGCACCGCAGGCGTCGGGATCGATCGGCACGTCTGGGAACGGTCGTGGGCGCGTCCCGCTGGCGATGATCACCGTCCGTGCGGCGTGTGCACCATCGCCTGTCGTGAGCCGGAAGTCATCTTCGATGGACAGCAGTTCGACCCGCTCGCTGCGTACGTCTCCGGCGACCGTGTGCAGGTGCCGGAGGAGTCGACGCGCGAGCCGCGGCCCGGCGATGCCCGAGGGGAAGCCCGGGTAGTTCTCGACGCGATATGCGTTCCATAGGAGTCCGCCCGGTTCGCCTCCGCCGAACAGAAGGGGGGAGACGTCGCTTCGCAGAAGCTGGATTGCGGCTGCGATCCCGGCCGGTCCGGCGCCGATGATGGCGACCTCGCGCGTCGTCATGTTCCCTCCCACGCGGACAAGATCTCACGGGACAGAACGGGGACGGCGAAGCCGTGAGCGAGGTTCAGCAGGCTCGCCCGGTGGAGCGCCTCGTTGTACGTCGCGGTTCCGTCGACGACGACGAAGACTTCGTAGCCGCGCATGAACGCGGAACGCGCCGTCGTCTCGCAGCAGAGGTGGGCATGGACGCCGCAGAGGACGAGCTGTGTGGCGCCCGCGCCTCGAAGGACCTCATCGAGATCGGTCTCGAAGAAGGCGTCGTACTGGCTCTTCGTGAGCACACGTCCGCCGACGGTCTTGAGGCCCTCGACGAGTTCGCTCCGAGGTTCGTCGAGGCGGATCGCATCGCGCCACCATCTGCGCATCGGAGCGTCGGGGTCCGGCACGTCGATGTGGCGCGTCAACAGGACGGGTTGGTCTCGCGTCGCGAACAGCCGGATGAGGGCTTCGATCCGCGGGAAGATGGCCGGGAGCGACGGGACGAACGCGTGCGAGTCGGGATCTGCGAAATAGTCCTGGAGGTCGAGGACGAGGAGGGCGGCCTGCGATGGCGTGGGAGCGGACGTCCGCCGTTCGCGCAGCGCCTGGAGTTCGCCGAGCCACGCCGAGGCGACGCGATCGATCGAGTCGTGCGTGTAGTAGGCCTCCTTCTCCACGGCGGGCATCACCGACGTAGTGTCTGAGATCGTTGCGGACCGGTCAACGGGCGTGATCGAAGTCGCGGTGCGGGGAGCGGGACCGGCGTCCCGCAAAGGAAGCGAGAGGCCCCCGTCGGGGCCTCTCGTTGTGGTGGTCGGCTACTCTCGTTAGGAGGTACAGCGCTTTGTGTTTTCTCTCGTACATTCGGGAAGGTACGCCCCATCTGTGAAGACAGTGTGTGCAGGCATTGAAGGGACGATGTGAAGCGCGTCTCTTCGCTACCGTCTCGTGGAAGAGCCCGTGGGGACGAGGTTTCGGCGTCAAGCGGTCGCGAGATGCGTCCGGAGGCGATCTTCGATTCGGGTGAGATACTCCGGGGCCATCCTTCGGTCGTCCGCATCCCGGGACGCGGCGACGAAGTTGGCGAGCAGGATCCCGCGGGCTGCGATCAAGCGTTCGAGCTGTCCCGGGTGGTCCTCCGGCCAGGGACGCAGCGACTCGTATCCGCGTCGGAACGCGTCGAGTCGCTCCGGGTAGTGCGGGCTGTATCGGTAGTAGTAGAGGGTTGTCGCGATGTCTTGAATCGGGTGCCCGAGGAGGAGGTCTTCGAAGTCGAGAGCGTAGATTCGGGTTCGGTGAACCTTCACGTTCCAGCGGTGAAGATCGTTGTGGATCACGTGGGGCGTCCTCTGCTCGAAGAGGAGGTCGAGTTCCTCTTGCACGCGATCGTGGACTTCGAGGAAGACCTCGGCCCGGCGGCGGGGCATCAGATCCTCCGCACGTCCGTCGAACAGCACGATCGGTTCTGCGTTCGGGTACGTGGGATCGGCGTACGGGAAAAGGGTTCGGAAGGCTCGGATGCGGAAGTCGGGGGAGGGCTTGAACATCTCTCCGTGCTCGTGCAGCCGCGCAGACAGCGCCCCGTGGCGAGTGAGGTTCCCGGGCGTGAGACGATCGGAGAGCATCTTCCCGGGGATCCAGCTCAGGCGTGTACAATGCCACGCGCCTTCGATGTCCGCGGCCTCCAGCGTGCAGACGTCGTCCCCATCGGGCCACGCGATGGGGACGGGTACGTCCGCCGCTGCGTCGCGGTTGAGGGCTCGTATCCACTCGATCTCCGAGCGGACGTTCTCGACTGAGTGTGCGCTCTTCGGGGACGTCATCCGCAGAACGAAGCGGCGTCCGTCCTCCATGTCAACACGGAAGATGACGTTGGTTGCCTCGGTGAGTTGACGGAGGCGGCCCACTCGAACACCGGATCCCTCGAGGAGGCGGATTGCGTGCGGCCGCAGTCGGCGTGCCTGTCCGATCAACGTTAGCTCACTGAACGGTCTCATCGCCTTACTCGTTCTCGCGTTTGCGTGCGGCTTCCTCGGCCGGCGGGGTCGCCTCATCGAAGTCGGGAAGGAGGTCCTCAGCGTTGCGGACAGACGGGAAGAGGTAAGCGCCGAGCCCGGTACAGGCGGCGAGAATCCCGGCGAAGACGAACATCAGACCCATCCCGGCCCCGGGCCCGGTTCCCGTGACGCGGCCGAAGATGCCGGTCAGCGCTCCCCCCGGTACCATGCCGGGCTCGAAGACGTGATCGGCGAGCGGGCCGGCGATCAGCATCGCAATCGGCGTGCTGATCTGGGCGATCATCCTTCGCGCCGCGAAGACCTTCCCTTGGATGTCGGGAGGAACCTTGGCTTGCCAGATCGCTTGGTTCGAGCCGTTGATGATCGGGATGAAGAACATCGCGAAGAAGGCTCCGATCGACCAGACGAGAAGGCTTTGCCCCAGCCCGATCACGGCGTACCCCAGGAGGCCTGCGGACGCCATCCCAAGGAGGACGCCGTGAACGCGCCGCTTCGGGCCGCCCCAGGTGCTCATGAGCAGTCCGCCGACGACGCCTCCGATGCCAAAAGCAGCTTGCACGGATCCCAAGACAATCTTGTCGCTGCCCGTCCGGGCGAGAATCATCGCCGCGAAGACCGTGAAGCCAAACGTCGCAACGAAGTTGATCGTGAAGAAGACTGATTGCAGTCCAAGAAGGCTCCTGTTGCCGACGATGTAGCGAAGGCCGAAGAGGGACTCGGACCAGAACCCACGCTTGCTCGCCCGGCCTGCGGCGGTCTCCACGGGGTCAGGGATGAAGACGAAGAGCAGGACGCCGATTGCGAAACAGAAGGTGACGATGTCGACGATCATGATCCCGTCGATCCCGAGGAAGGCGAAGAAGAAGCCGGCGGCCATCGGGGCAATGATCCCTGAAGCCGACCCGGCAAGGCCAAGCATCGCGTTCGCCCGCGCGTAATGGCGCTTGTCGACCATCGTCGAGATGGCCGCGGAATAGGCTGGGAACTGGAAGGACTCGAACGAGGCGGCGAAGAATCCGGCGGCGTAGAGGTGCCAGATCTCGAGGTGCCCTGTCGCATGAAGAATCAGGATGGCGACCGTCGACAGCCCGGCGGCGAGGTCACTCACGATCATGACGAGCTTGCGACTCACTCGGTCGACGATGACGCCGGCGATCGGGCTGAGAAGGACTGCCGGGGCGAAGGAGAAGAAGGCCACCAGCGCGAGGGCGGTCGCCTCGCCGGTCACTTCCCATGCCCAGTACGTCAGCGCGAACCGCGTCATCCCCGATCCGAGAAGGGATACGAACTGCCCGAATGAGACGATCGTGAAGCCGAAGAGACCCTCCGGGCGCTTTCTGAACATGAGGAGATCCTCCTGAGAGGCCCAAGTGTAAGTCGCAGAACAACGTTACACAAGGCAGTCCTCTAGGTAGGAGGAGGTGAGCGTCGATCTAGGAGAACCAGCCGTTCACCTCGTCATAGGAGAGGGCCTCCGCGCTCATGCGCGTGTACGTTCCTTCCTCGACCCACTCGCGAGCAATCGATCGCAGGAAGGCTAGGGCGGCGCGCATCGGCCTCGGACCGACGCTGAGGCGGGCGACGCCCAACTGCTCGAGCGTCGAGACGGAAGGCGTGTTCCCGCCCGCGATGACGTTCAAGGGCCCGCCGATCTCGCCGACCAACTTCCGGATTGCCCCTTGATCGAGGTCCCCCACGTCCGGCACGAAGACGCCGTCCGCGCCGGCCTCGAGGTAGGCGTTGCCCCGTTCGATCGCCTCGTCAATTTTCCGGCCACGTTTCTCGCCGGCGAGGAGGAAAACGTCCGTCCGTGCGTTGATGAACAGAGGAACGCCCTCCACCTCGGCAACGCGGCGGATCGCTCGAATCTTGTCGCACTGGTCGTCGATGTCGAACAGCCTCGCGTAGTGGTCGACCCCGCAGCCGGAGAGGCTGTCCTCCAGATTGATGCCCACGGCCCCCGCGCGAAGGACGGCTCGTGCGGCCTCGGCGACTGCCTCCGGCGCCTCGGCGTAGCCGGCCTCGATGTCGGCGCTGATTGGGATCGAGAGGCACCGGGCGGCTCGATCTACGACCTCGACCGTCGCTTCGACCCCGATCCGCTGGCCGTCCGGGAAGCCGCGCGTCGCGGCGATGCCGGCGCTTGTCGTGCCGACGGCGAGGAAGCCGTCCTGCTCGTAGAGCTTCGCGCTGGCGACGTCCCAGGCGTTCGGAAGGAGAAGCGGCTTGTCCGCGAAGTGGAGCGATCGAAACGCGTCTGCCCGTCTCGCTTGATCTTCCTTTGTCATCGTCCATCTCCTTCGGAATGGCGCCGGATCCGATCGTAAAGATACGATAGAATAGCACGGAATGACGACAGAAGGCAAGAGGAGCCGGATTGAAGTTCCCAACGAAAAAGAGAAATCTGTCGAGTTGATGACCAGTCCCTGTTATCGTATAATACCGATTGGTGATCCAGCATGAAGGCCATTGAACTCGATCCGATCGATCGTCGCTTCGTCCAGATGATGGCGGCACTCGGGAATCCGGCAAGGTTCAAGATGCTGCAAATCCTGTCGACCCGTCCGGCCTGCATCGTTGGCGACATCGTCGACGCGCTTCCTCTTGCGCAAGCAACCGTCTCGCAGCATCTCCAGGTGTTGAAGGAGGCGGGCCTGATCTATGGGGAGCAGGCGGGAACAGGTCGCTGCTGCCGGGTGGCTCCGGAGGCGCTCGCGTGGCTGCGTGAGACGACGGCGGCACTGGAGGTGCAGCTCCTCGCCTCCGACGTGGACGCCGCAGAGCTCATCGACTCGTAGAAGGAGAGCTTCCATGGATCAGCTTGCGCAGATCGGGCGTTTCATCGGGGAGAGCCTTCTTCGAATCTGGCCGTTTCTGGTGATCAGCATTCCGTTGGCGGTTCTCCTGCACCTCTCCGGACTCGCGCAGCGGCTTCGCGGCGCATTCAACGCCCGCCCCGTGGCGGCGGTCTTCCTGGCGACGGCCGCGGGGGCATTCAGCCCGTTCTGCTCCTGCACGGTGATCCCCGTGATCAGCTCCCTCCTTCTCGGGGGGGTCCCGCTGGCGCCGGTGATGGCGTTCTGGATCGGCTCGCCGACGATGGATCCGGAGATCTTCTTCCTGTCGGTCTCGATGCTCGGCTGGCCGGTGGCCATTGCGCGCCTCGCGTCGACGGTGCTTCTCAGCCTTGCGGCCGGGTTCGTCACGCTTGCCCTCGAGCGGCGCGGCGTCCTTGGCGAAGACATCCTGCGCATCGGCGGGCCGACGCGCGTGCCCGTCTTCTCCTGGCGAACGACTTCCCGACGCGTTCTGGGTATCACCCCGGGTGCCGGCGCCGCGCGGAAGAGCACGGAGGAGACGGATACCGACGCATCTGCGGAGCCGAGCCGGCTCCTCCGCTGGGTCCGGGGCGTACGGAGGAATCGCATCTGGAAGGAGTCCGTCGCCGCCACGCTAACGGTCGCCAAGTTCATGGTCCTCGCGTTCCTGCTGGAAGCACTGATCAAGCTGTACGTTCCGCAAGAGGCGATCGTCGGGTGGATCGGCGCGGCGAACCCTGCCGCGCCGGCGCTCGGCGCCCTGATCGGGATTCCGGTCTACACCGGCGGGCTGATGGCCCTACCTATCGTTGGCGGACTGATGCAACAGGGAATGGATCCTGGCGCGGCGCTGTCGTTTCTCATTGCCGGACCGATCACGACGATCCCGGCGATGGCCGCCGTCTGGGGTGTTGTCAAGCGCCGCGTGTTTGTGCTCTATCTTGCGATCGGCCTCGTCGGAGCGCTGGCGTTCGGCTACACCTATAGCCTCGTGAACGCTGCTTTTCTGCGCTAGACAGAAGCCCCGCTGGCACCGGGCTCCCGATTTGATCCGGCGAAGGTTCCGCTACGCGTCGAGCACCTCGATCCGGAAGGTCACCGGGCGCA
>Ga0272441_10001762_pt1 | contig 45494 bp, 47 predicted proteins | sample SSMProp6N_FD_193582 | JGI IMG/M metagenome (GOLD analysis project Ga0272441, IMG submission 193582) | Marine sediment archaeal communities from Little Sippewissett salt marsh, Falmouth, MA, United States - SSM-Prop-6N | ecosystem: Environmental > Aquatic > Marine > Wetlands > Sediment ... | reverse complement strand
CCCCCAAGCGCGAAAAACGCGAAACCAGCCCCAATTTATTAAAAAACGCTCCAGAATCGCTTATTTCTGATCCAAATCTATACAAAAACTCCGTCTAATCTCGACCAATGAATGACAAAAAACGCTTTGATACCAAAATTATAACCTCAATATGATTGTTACATGAAATCAATCATATTGCTTGTCATAATAGCCATTGTATAAGCGTCGAATCCCATTAGTATAAAACTTAGAATTAGATAATATAACAGTCTCTTTTTATCTCTATCATATAATGACCAAATTAAGATTCCAAAGATAATCATGGAAAATCGGAAGTAGTGTAATGCAAACTTAATTTTTGGAAAATTATAGGATGCATATTTTGTTAGTATAGGGATAATGCCTATAATAGGTAACAAGAAATAGAAGCATTTTCTTACTGAACTTGAATGCTCTTCTGGCACGTAATAATGTTGTTTTGATTACCTAATAAAATCTATTTTTTCTTTAAACCTTTGATATACTGCTGGAAATTCAATATACTTGTTACATAGCACAAGTATAATTTGGTGCGTCCGCCGGGATTCGAACCCGGGTCATTAGCTTGGAAGGCTAATATTCTACCACTATACCACGAACGCGCAACACTGTTGAATACAGGAGATAAATAAAGGGTTTACTCCTCAACAGGTACCATGATCTCGGTACGCCACTGCTCAGCGTTATCCTCATCAATGAAAGAACCATAACTCAAGTTAAACTCATCAGGCTGAAACACAGCCTCAACGCTACACAAGCTACTGGCAGGCTTCAAACCCTCTGCCGCGATATACTTGTAGAGCTCCTCATAATAGTACTCTATAGACTGATCTGTGCCAGTGAACACTAAGAAAGCCACCTTCATCACAGGCATCATCTTGGTCTCAACACCCTCAACCTCTTTCTCAATGGGTATCAAAACCTCTCTACGACACCCCGGATCATCCTTAGGGTCATAGAAAAGCACCATGTTGGGGTCACCGGTTCGAGCACCTAATTTAAACAGTTCACCGCTAAACTTTGCGCTCTCACTGACCTCATTTATACCGGGCTCTATCTTCTTGTATGCCACAAGTTCCTTTATCGTGGTCTTTAGCCCTATTTTATCGATCATATTGAATCCTTACACCTATCGTTGTTATTAATTGTTAGTATAATTTTATGGGTTTATCAAGCCTACTCAACAAGACAATATTACTAAACTCGTGCTCATCCACCACATTATAACTACAAGCCTCAGCTATCTCAGCAGCGAACCCCTGAATCTGGCTGAACCACGCCATCTCCTCATAACTAAACCTCTCACGTGCAGCCCCCACACTCATAGCCGCCTTAGGCTCCATATACGTGGCATTACCAAGCTCAGCCAACCGTCCATACTTCTCAGGGCTATGCATATTCAGCTTAGGAATCAAAGTATGCCTAAGCACCGTGGGGCAACTGAAACTATCCAACAGCTCGATGGTCTCAAGCAGCTTCTCCCAGCCATCAGAAACCATGGGTCTACATGTCTTCTTATACGTCTCCTCGTCAGGGGCACAAAGGCTCACATAGAGCTGGGTAGGCTCACAGCTTAGATTCTCAAGTACCTCTGGCTTGGTCCCGTTGGTCACTATGAACACTGATTTGAACCCACGATCCTTGTACGCCTCCACAAGCTCACCCAGCAAAGGATACAGTGTAGGCTCCCCCTCAAGACTGATCGCCGCATGAACCGGGTCAAGAGCCTCCCGGTACATCTCGGGGTCAACCCTCGGGTTTCCACCGAACCCATACATCAGCTTCCTATGCGCCTCAAGACATCCATCAATAATACTATCAGGGTCCATGGGGTCCTCTATCATCTTGGTCTGCTCCCACCCCACACCAAGGGTCTCGGGAGTAGCCCTCCAGCAGAACAAACAGCTCTGGGTACAATGCCCCAGACTGGGGGTCATCTGAATACAGCGATGGGTGGGTATCCCATAGAACCGGTTCTTGTAGCAGTTCTCCTCTCCCTTCGTGTTTAGGCTGCGGCTAACCCAGTGACATGTCTTTACTGCGCTGTGTTCGCCTACAATTCTGTATTTCTGTTTATAGTATAGGCTTCGAAGTTCTTCGGGGAGACTCATATGGGGGGAACATGGCTTACTAGCATAATAATGAAACCCCTAGGAAACAGCGTTAAATCGACAAACAGCTACTCAGACCTATGGCATCAAAAGGCAAACAATTCAAAAACATACTAAAAACCAAAGGACTACACCTCAGACCCTGCGCATACGACGCATTATCCGCAATACTCATCCAAAAAGCAGGCTTCAAAATAGTAGGCACCACAGGCTACGGTATATCCTCCTCCCTCATAGGACAACCCGATATGGGACTCATAGGCTACCACGAGATGTTGGAACGAACAAGAACCATCATCAACGCTGTAGACCTGCCTGTGGATGTAGACGTCGATACTGGCTACGGTAACGCTCTCAACGTCCACTGGACAGTACAGAACTTTGCACGAGTAGGAGCAGCCAGCATCCGATTCGAGGATCAAGTCTGGCCAAAACGCTGTGGACATATGGCTGGAAAACAGGTAATCCCATCAAATGATATGGTACAGAAAATCAAGGCCGCCGTAAAGACTCGGGACTCCGAGAACCCTGATATGGCTATAGGGGCACGCACTGATGCACGGACGGTAACTGGTTTTGATGATGCGTTAAACCGGGCAAAGGCATACGCTGAGGCTGGGTCAGACTATGTTTACGTTGAGGCACCTCAGAGCCTAGATGAGGTAGAGAAACTAGTCGAAAAAGTACCCGTCCCGTTGGCTTTCAACGTGATACCCGGAGGAAAAACACCGCCATTCACCTTCGAGGAATTGGAGGAGAGGGGTGTTCGCTATGTATCTGTACCTATGATCTGTCTGTATCCGGCTGCTAAGGCTATGATGGATGCCCTATACGAGCTCAAGCATGGTAGGGATATTCGTAAGATCGCCGGTATGGGGGTCTCGTGGGCTGAATTCAACAACCTTGTTGGCGTAAATAAATGGCGAAGACTGGAGATCGAATCCCTCAGCGAGGACGAACTCAATAAAATCTATGGCACAAGCGATCTAACAGAAATAATAGAAAAAGAGCTATCCGGAACCGAAAAAGTCTGGAAAAAATAGCTATTCCTCTGTCTCAAACGGGGGCTCAAAGCTGTGACCCCAAGGAAAAGGCGTGGGTCTACTCCTTGGATAATTCTCCAAGATATATGCCCTTAGCTCCATATCATGCCCAGTGAATGCCCCCTCCTCTATCTGGCTAATGTCCGCCCTGTGGGCATTAGCGTGAACCCTCATACGATCCGCTGTAACGATAAGCTCAACCCTGTCATCCTTAAACAAAGAGACCTCTATATCGTTTCCCGGGTAATCCCTGCGCCCCACACGGAATCTCTCAGATAGCTCCACCTGCATCTTTTCCATATCGACACCTGTACCCCACTGGTATCGCAGATAACTATACGACACAATAGTACCTGTAATACCGCTGTTTTTAAGCATAACAATAAGATAAAACAAGCATGGGATTCTGGGAAACCCTCGACCAACTTGTACAAGAAACCCCCCTAATTATCGATAGACCAAAGAATAGCGCTCATCCAAGATACCCCGACTCAATATATCCCGTTGACTACGGGTACCTTGAGGGCACGCTTGGTGAAGATGGTCATGGTATTGATGTTTGGCGAGGATCATTGCCTGAGAACAAGGTGCAGGCGATACTTGTCACTGTTGATATGGTCAAAAAGGATTCAGAAATAAAACTCGTTGTTGGCTGTACCGAGGAAGAAATCAACCTACTGTATCCATACACAAAATCCTACTCAATGGCAAGCATATTAGTAAAAAGAAAATAAGGTTAGCCGTAGATACGGCTGAACTTGTCCTCAAGATAATCGATGAAAGGCTTCACCACGAGACCCGAGCCTGTAACATGCTTCACCAAGTCCTCTGGGTCATAGAGATTCGCGTACCTGTACACATTCTCTGTGAGCCAGTTCTTGGTATCCTTGAATGATCCACCTGCTATCTGCTGCCTCCAGTCAGGAAGGTCCTTGTCCAGCTTGGTCAACCAGACCCCATCATAGATATTTCCCAAAGCATAACTCGGGAAATACCCGAACGAGCCACCAGCCCAGTGGGTATCCTGCATAACCCCCTCCGCGTCATCCAGTATCTCCACCCCAAGATAATCACTATACTTGCTATTCCACAATTGAGGAAGCTCATCCACATCAAGTTTACCGCTGAACAGGTCACGCTCAATCTCAAACCGGATCACAATATGCAGCCCATAAGTAACCTCATCCGCCTCAACCCTGATCTTACTAGGAGTCACAAAGTTGGCTGCCTTCAACAGCTTGTCCTTACCTATATCCTTGAAAATATCCCCAGTCACCTTTGAGAAAACGGGCATATAATAATCCCAGAACTCGGGACTCTTACCCACCATATTCTCAATGAACCGGCTCATAGACTCATGAACACCATAACTGGAGCTATACCCAAGTGGCTGATACATCCACTCCATAGGCAAGCCCTGCTCATAGAGCGCATGACCACCCTCATGGAGTATGCTGTAGATGCTGCTCATGAACAAGTCCTCATAGTAGTGCGTCGTGATCCTGACATCAGTATAATAGCCTGTAGTGAATGGATGCTCAGTAGTATCTATCCTACCCCCGGCTTTCTCAGACTTGATATCATAGAGTATGAAGTCAGCGATACTCTCACCAATCTTCTCCTGAATGTCAACCGGAACAGGGCGGTCAAGGAAAGAAACATCAGGCTGATCCCCGTCTAGTATCTTGTCCAATACCTTCTTGAGCCCAGACTTCATCTCATCAAATATCCTCGTAATATTATCCGCAGTCATCTTGGGCTCAAAATCATCGATCAAGGCATCATAAGGATTCTTGGCACCCTTGACATCCATCAATAACTCCGCCTTCCTCTCGATCAACTCCTTCATCTTCACCAACTCAGGCTTGAACCTATCCCAGTCCTTAGCTGCCTTCGCCTTCTTCCAGACATTCACACCAACAGTCTGCTGCTTAGTGATATCCACCACAAGCTCCTCAGGAAGCTTGGTCGCCTCATTATACCCTTTTCGAGCCAAGTAGACATTCCGCTTCTCCACCTGACTCATCCCATCATAGTCCTTATGGGTCTCTATGGCTTTCAGAATCTTATCCTTCTCAGGGCTGGTAAGCATCTGGTGGGCGGTCTTCTCGAGGAAGGCCAGCTGTTGGCTCTTTAACTCCACTCCTCGTGGAGGCATCTTGGTCTCCATATCCCAATATAGAATAGAGCTCGCACTACCTACCACTGCAAGCTCCTTATGGTGAGCAAGAAGCTTCTCATAATTATTCTTCAAACTAGACATAACAAGAGTAGAAATGTTTAGGCTTCCTTTAAGCTTTCTAAACCCTCGGAAAAGATATAGAATCAGCCACCTTCCATTAAGTGATTAAATGAGACTCAAGGACAAGGTAGTAATAATAACAGGAGCAGGCAGGGGCATCGGATACACCACAGCCCACCTATTCAACGAGGAAGGAGCCAAACTAGTCCTCAACGACATCAACAAAGAACGCGTTCAAGAAACCACCCGGGAGATACAAGAAAAGGGAGGAGAAGCAGTATTCGTACATGGTGACGTTGCTGAATGGAAAACATGGGAACAGATCCGAGACCAAACAATGAAATCCTATGGCAAGATCGATGTCCTATTCAATAACGCGGGTATGAGCAGCTTCAAGAGCCTCGAAACCACGGAAGAGGAATGGGACTGGGTAATGGCTGTCAACCTTAAGAGCGTTTTCCTTGGCTGCAAGGCAGTCGTACCGGTGATGAAGGAACAAGGCTACGGGAACATAATCAACAATGCATCAGAGATAGGTGTAGTAGGAGCAAGAAACACACTAGCCTATGGTGCAGCCAAGGGGGGAGTCATTCAGATGACCAAGGGACTGGCACTGGACCTATCTACCACCGGCATCAGGGTTAACGTCATTTGCCCCGGCATCACAGCCACACCACTATTGCTGGATAGCATCAAGAATCATCCCCGCCCAGAGGAACGACGCAGCTTCTTGGAGGGAACCATACCTATACACAGAATGGCAGACCCCATGGAGCAGGCAAAGGCTGTATTATTCCTAGCTTCTGATGATAGTAGCTTCATGACTGGGGCTAGCTTGGTTGTTGATGGGGGCTGGACCGCCCAATAATCAAAACATTGGCGGGGAAAACACATCGTAAATGAGGAGTACCTCCTCAACATCATAGGTCCTATGTTTGAGTCCTTTTGGAACCACTACGAAAACCCCGGGCTCAAGACTAAAACTACCTCTATCTTCTATCCACATGGTTGCTCGTCCCTGTAGCACATAGATTATATCGGCTTCATCTGGGTGAACATGCTCCTCGATCTCAGAGCCCACACTGCACCTGACCACAAAGCAGGTGATATCTCCGCCATCCTCACGCTCTGAGTACAGTGTGCGCATTCCAACGTTCTTCAGAAACGGATGAGGCGTCTCTTGTATTTGGCTGAGGTTCCTAACGATGCTCATACAATGTAAATAGATTGAGGGCGGAAATATCTTATTCCAGCATCCTCTTAACACTCTTCCCAATGAGCTTCCTTCGCCGTTGATGAGCCAAAAGGAACTTGTTTACTTTCTCCACTAGTTCCATCTTGCACTCCTGACATGATCTCTGATTCACAGTACATTCATGATGCAGTTCGTTGACCTCCTCATCTGACTCGGTCAACAGGAAGTAATGTAGAAGATAAGCTAGACAATCAACCCGATTCTCTGGAGTCGGCATATCTTGTATCTTCTTCTCCACCAGCTCAGGTACGTCCGAGGTGAAAATCGCTGTCTCCGGCATGCTTGAAGACATCTTGGCGTTTCCAGTTAGTCCGGGGAGCATTCTGCCATGAATCTGCGCAGGTTTCGGGTAACCCAGTTTAGTGGCTACATCACGGGTAAGCCGCCAATAGGGGTCTTGATCTATCCCCGCTGGTATCAAACAAGGAACAGGCTCCCCGCTTCTCTCTGATTCTATGAAACATGGTGCGATCTGCATGGTCGGGAAGAATATTATCCCTAGGTTGGAGTCCTCGTTGAACCCGAAGACCGCTCGCATAGTTGACCAAGTTATCCTTTTAGCCACCTTCAATGCAATTGAGAACAATTTGGCGGTGTGTTTCATGTCTACTATGAACTCGGTCTTATCAGGGTCAAATCCCAACGCCATCAAGTCTAACGCGTTCTCATAGACCCAGTGACTTGTGATCTCAGCATCATAGTCTTCTCTGATGAGCATCTTCTCGTCATCAGTGAACTGGAAGACCAACTTACAGCCATAGATATCTTGCAGATGCTTGGTGAAAACCCAAGGAACAAGGTGTCCAAGGTGAACAGGACCCGAGGGTCCTCTACCAGTATACAATGCGAATTGTCCTCCAGCATCATAATGATCCAGAACCTCATCCACGTCCCTATGGCTGTAGAAGATTCCTCTCCGAAGCATGAAGTGTTCTCGCCCTGCATGTTTCTCCATTCTCTCCAAGATATCTTCAGAGAGTAACCGGGTTCCGAATCGCTGCGCTAGGTCTTGGTAGTCTATTTCCCCTTGTATGTCCCAAGGGGTTACGTTATTGGTTTTCTTAGCCACAATAAACCGTTACACCTCACTCCACAGGTTTGATGAGGAACTGGTCAAGTACCTCTCGGGCAGCCTCACGTTTCTTCTGGAAATCCGTCAAGAACAATTCAACTCGACTGGCTAGCTCCTTCTTACATTCCCCACAGAGTATTTTGCCCTGTTTGCACATCAGTTCTCGCTCTACCAGCGCCGCATCATTCTCCTCAAAGAGGAAGTAATAGTAAGCATACACGTTGCACACCTCGGGGCGCCCCCCCTTCTCCCGCTGCTCCTCAACCGTATCCCTCCCACCCGTAAAGGCTCTCATCACCTTCTTTGCCGCCTTCTTGGGCTCATCCGTGGTGAATATAGCTGTGTCTGGTTGGCTTGCGCTCATCTTTCCCCCCTCAGCAAGTCCCGGTAGAAACTTGGCGTGGATCTGGGCAGGCTTGTAGTACCCCATCTTCTCAGCGATGTCCCTTGTTATCCTCCAGTATGGGTCCTGGTCTATGGCTGCTGGAATCAGGCATGGAATATTCTTACCCTCTCTCTCTGACTGCAGGAAACACACCATCATCTGGAGTGCTGGGTGCCAGATGGAGCCAATGTTATCGCTGTTATTGAATCCGAATACAGCGCGTACTGTGCTGAATGTGACTCTTTTCGCTACCTTGACGCCCAGCTTGTAGAGGTGGCTGATGTGGTCTGTGTCACTGAAGATATGGGTCTTCTCAGGGGTCAAACCACACGCTATCACGTCCAAAGCGTTCTCATATGTCAACTCAATAGCCTCTTCAAGCGTCAAGTCATCCCTATGAAGGAACTTTTCATCATCAGTCATCTGGAAATAGAGATCAGCATCAAACGCATCCTGCAGATATTTACAGAAGAACCATGGGAGCAGGTGCCCTAGGTGCACGTGCCCACTGGGACCTCGCCCAGTGTACAAGCCTACCTTGTTTCCCTTCTCGTATTCCTTGATCCACCAGTCAGTGTCCCTGTGGCTTAGGTATACTCCTCTTCTGAGCTGCAGGTGCTTGAATCCTGCGTGCTCAGCGATCTTTTCCTCTATCTCCTTGGTCATGGGCGAGACTCCAAACTGCTCTATTAGCTTATCATAGTCTATCTGTCCACTGACATCCCAGGGTGTCACTACCATTTCCTTGTTTGGTTCATCTGTCATTGTTGTTTGCCTCCTTTATACTCAGCACTATATAGCTTGATTTGCTTGCGTATTGGCTAGGGTTGCATTTAGAATCTGTTTCCTCCATTAGGAGGAGCGTGTCCAGTCCGAGTGATACACTCTCATTTCCCTGCCTACACTATTTGCTGATGCTTGTTTTAAAAAGGTATTCGTAACCTACCCGGTTCGAATGATAAACCGGTCAGGATTCAAGAATCTCTAGTATGGCAGCTTCCAGTGATTTTCCTTCAGGAGGGTTTTCAATGATCTTTCCCAACATATTTCCCTCCTTATCGAGGACATACATCGATGGGATCTTAACAAGATCAAACAGCTCAACCTCTTCTGGACTTGGGGGTATCCTCCAACGCTTGTTCGGGTTCTTCGCATCACGCATCAGGTGCCCGAATATTCTTGTCTTTATCTCTGTTTGTTCTTGGATGTGGGCTAAAACAGGTATGTTGTTGTAACAGTCTGGGCACCACTCTGCACTGAATGCGATTATTGTATAATCTGGGCGGTGACAATTGAGCTTGGTAACAATATCTGCTTCTAACTCATAGGACTCATATTTTTGCATATATTTTGGAGCCTTCTCCTTACTGGACTCAATATAATATTTGACATCCTCAGAGTTATCTATTAAACCCTCTATATCGTACATTGCCCCTGGTGATACACGGGTTAATATAAACAAAATTACTATCCAGCGGTTAACAGGGCGTCAGCAAATGCTCTAGGCAGACCCGCTTTGATGATCTCGTTTGCTACAGAGGCTACAGGATACTCGACTCGCCTGAATTCTACTCTGATGGTCTCGTCTAGCTCTATTACTGCATAGCAGGCTCTTGGGTCTCCATCCTTTGGCTTGCCAACACTGCCGTCATTGATGATGTGAATGCTATTTACTATCCTATGGTATGGCTTATGGGTGTGACCACATACCAGAATATCCGCATCAATTGACTCCAGCATGCGTGTAAGGCTTCTCTCTGGGCGATCCTCATAGAGATATTCATTGATTCTCCGAGGACTACCGTGTACCAGCAGTATCTTGTATCCGTTTGCTGTTATCTCGATTTTATGGTGAAGGGTCCTCAGCGTTTCCTTGTTTTTAGGTGTTACTTTGTTTGTGGTCCACTCTATGCTCTTCTTGCCATCCTGTTTCTCTTCATCAGTGACATAGGCACAGCCACAATCGCCCCTCTCGTAACCCACTCCTTCATCGTAGTTGCCCATTATGGTTTGTATACCAGATTCATTGATAGTTTCTATTACTCTATTGGGGTGGGGGCCATATCCTACAAGGTCTCCCAAGCAGAACACTCTATCATAGCCCTGTTTCTCTATGTCTTCAAGGACTTGGTTCAACGCAAGAATGTTACCATGGATATCAGAGAAGACCGCTATCCGCATCTACCTCACCGAATAGATATGCGCTTCCCGGTTGCAGCATAGCTAATTGACTCTGCTATGTATGAGCCGTGGTCTGCTAGGCGTTCAAGGTATCTTATGGTGAGTAGGTTGGCTACTATTCCTTTGGGGTCTCCTTTGCACTCGCTGAGTTTTCTCATGTTATCGAAATACAGGTCATCTGTATTGGTCTCGACCTTGCTTAGCTCGAATATCATGGTCTCGTTCATGGTGTTAACCATCTCTAGGCTCATCTCCATTACATGTAGCGCTGATTCTCCGAGTTCCTTGACTGTGAGATCATTGTTAATGGGTTCCCATTCTCCAATTAGGTGAATGATCTCGCTGATATCCATTGCATACCTGCCATATCGCTCCACGTCATACGCGATCTTGATGTAAGCCTTCAATATCCGAAGATCACTCGCCATAGGCTGGTGAAGCGCTATCAGCTCTGTTGCCTGATCTTCTACTTCTTCTGCTAGTATCTGTATCGTATTGCTCCACATCTTGTTTTGTGCATAATTGTCCTCTCTATTGTGGAAGTCTTCTAGTGCTAGCTTGGTCGAATCCATAGCTAATTTTCCCATCTTCATGAGAAGTCCTTTGATTTGACTTATTCCAACGTCTAATGGTCTGCTCATTTTTATCACCCAAACTTTCCTGTAATATAATTTTCAGTCAACGTATTCGAGGGGTTCTCAAATATGTCTCTGGTAATATCAAACTCAAGCATTTCCCCCAAATACATGAAAGCGGTCATCTCACTGACCCTTGCAGCCTGCTGAAGGTTATGAGTAACAAGAATAACCGTATAATCTTCCTTTAATTCACGCATCAATGTCTCGATCTTCGTAGTAGCTATCGGATCGAGTGCACTGCATGGCTCATCCATAAGAATAATATCCGGATTGATGCTCAATGCTCGTGCAATACAGAGCCTCTGCTGCTGTCCTCCGCTCAAACCAAAAGCTGAGTCCTCTAACCTGTCTTTCACCTCATCCCAGAGGGCTGCACCTCTCAGGCTCTTCTCTACGACCTTTTCGAGTTCGTCATTTGGTACTCCATGCAGCTTAGGAGCGTATGCTATGTTGTCGTATATGCTCATGGGGAACGGGTTAGGCTTCTGGAATACCATTCCTACTCGTTTTCTTAACTCGTATACATCTATGTTTTCTTGGAAAATGTCTTCTCCGTCGATGTAGATGCTGCCGGAGGTCTTGCTGATAGGAATCAGGTCGTTAATCCTGTTAATAGATCTCAATAATGTGCTTTTTCCGCAACCCGATGGACCCATTATGGCGGTTACTATGTTTGGCTTGATATCCATGTTGATGTTTTTCAGCACATGGTTATCACCGTACCAGTGGTTGAATTCCTCGACTTTGATCTTATTTGATTTCATTTGTTGATATTGCACTTGTTGATACGTCATTACATTCTCACCTGATGTTTGTTTCTAATATACACGGCAACAAAGTTCATCGATAACAGCACTACGAGTAATACCAGTATTCCCGCTGCCGCTAATCCTCTAAACTCTGCCTGAGGGAGACTTACCCAGTTATAGATCTGGATGGGCATTACCGTGAACCTATCCAATGGTCCTGATGGCACGAATCGTACATAGACCAACGCTGCTATTGCCAACATTGGGGCTGCTTCCCCTATTGCTCTTGATAATGCTAGTATTGTGCCTGTTAGTATGCCTGGGAATGCTTGTGGGAAAACGATGTCCCGGGTAACTTCCCACTTTGTTGCGCCCAGTGCATATGCTCCTTCTCGATATTCTCTTGGTATGCTTCGGATGGATTCTCTAGCGGCAATGATTATCACAGGGAGTATTAGGAGCGTCATAGTCATTGCGCCTGCTAATACGCTTCTTCCCAGCCTCAAACCATCCACGAATAACCCTAGACCAAGGATACCATAGACTATTGAGGGTACGCCTGCAAGGTTTGCTATGTTTAGGTTGATCAACCTGTTGATTCTGTTGTGTTCAGCGTATTCTTCCAAGTATATTGCTGCACTCACTCCTAGTGGGAAAGAGAACAACGTTGTTAGAACTATTATCCATATGCTTCCTGCGAGTGCAGCTAATATTCCTGCTTTTTCTGGGAACCGTGATGGGTAGCTTGTTATGAATTGAAGATCAAAATAGGGTAATCCATCAATTATCGCGTCTCCTAGAATTATTGCTAGGCTTAGTATGCTGAGACCTATACTTAGCAAGCTGAATCCAAGGATTATCTTTCCCGTCAACTCCCTTGTTCTTCGATTATCCTTTGCCTTTTCCACTAGTATTGCCTCCAGTATCTTTGAATCAAGTAATTTCCAATTATGTTCACGACGAAAACGAGAATGAACAAAGTTAGACCCACCGAGAATATTGTCTGATACTCAAGACTTCCATAAGGCGCTTCTCCGAGACTAATCTGGGTAATAAAGCCAGTCATAGTCTGGATGCTCTCCAATGGATTCATTGTTAGTCTGGGTGTCGAACCAGCAGCGATACTCACAATCATTGTCTCACCGATTGCTCGTGATATCGCCAAAATTATCGACGCCACTATTCCAGAGAACGCTGATCGAAACACAATGTGTAGGGCAACCTCATGTTTCTTGGCTCCTAACGCGTAGGCGCCTTCCCTGAGATAGTTAGGTACTGCCAGCATGGCATCCTCGCTGAGGGACGAGACCATGGGGATTATCATTACCCCCATGACTATTCCTGCACTCAAGGCATTGAATACAATCATCTCTGGAAATATTACCTGAAGAATAGGTGTAACAAAAGTAAGCGCGAAATAACCATAAACAACTGTAGGTACTCCTGCCAACACTTCCAAAATAGGCTTGATAATTCTCCTTAACCTATCTGGCGCATATTCACTTAGATAGATGGCTGTTCCGAGACCCACAGGGACAGCTACTAATAGAGAAATAATTGTAACGAGCAGGGTTCCTGATACCAATGGCATAATACCGAAATGTTGTGGTGTGAAAAGGGGCGTCCACCGCCTATCCGTTAAAAACTCGATAATTGAGACCTCAAGGAAAAAATCCGCTGCCTGAAAAATCAACACACCTAGAATTGCTAATGTAGTAAAAACAGATAGTAGGGCGCTTGATTGCAGTAACCTCTCGATTAGACGCTCTGTTCCCCGACTATCCTTTTCTGTCTTCAATTTCTAAATCTTTCCTAATATATGATTGAAAAAATTAAGAAATTAAATCTATGTTTTCTTGGTACTTGGACTCTGGATATGGAACATAGCCAACCTCGGATACCAGTTGTACAGCATTCTCCATATAGTACTCGACAAAATGCATAACCTCTGGGTTCTCGAGAGATTCCTTACTCACGTATATGAAGAGGGGTCTTGAGAGAGGTGAATACTCTCCTGCGTTTATCGTGTTCTCTGATGGCGTTATTGGGCCGTTTCCAGAGTCGATTGGCACGATCTTCAACTTGTCGGTGTTTTCTATGTAGTATGCGTATCCAAAGTATCCTAAAGAGTACTCGTCTCCGGCTACACCCTGAACTAGTACGTTATCGTCTTCGCTTGCTGTAAAGTCAGGCCTGCTGGCTCCTTCTTCACCTACGATTTCATCTGTGAAGTAGTCGAATGTTCCTGAGTCTGTTCCTGGTCCATAGAGCCTTATTGGTTGATTTGGCCACTCTGGTCTAACATCGCTCCAAGTCTCAACCGTGCTGTCTGGCTCCCAGATGAGCTTTAACTCCTCAACTGTTAGATAATCCACGAAATCGTTTTCAGTGTTTATGATTATAGCTATTCCATCGATTGCTACTTCGAGTTCATAGTACTCGATACCATTTTGTTCTGCTGCTTCTGCTTCAGATGCTTTTATGGGTCTTGAGGCATCGCTGATATCGGTCTCACCTATTGTGAAACGCTTCATGCCTCCCCCGGTTCCTGATACTCCAACGTTTATCCTTACATCGGGGTTCTCGTTTTGAAATTCCTCTGCTACTGCCTGAGTAATTGGGTATACTGTGCTTGATCCATCGATCTCGATGGTTCCGGTTATTGATTGCCCTTGGCTACCAAAATACCACCAAGCTCCACCAATTACAACAACTAGGACAGCCGCGAGTCCAATCATTGTGTTTCTATTCATTTCCATTTTCGTCGAGGGCTTTATCGCTTGATTAAATAAATATCTTCTCTCAATAATAAATATAAATATATAGATGATATATAGCACTATATTTGAATATGAAAAAAACGTCGACAAAATCTTACTTTTTATGACTATATTGTAGATTACATTTGATCTCCTAGGGCATTTTAGGTAATGCTTATTTGATTTTAAATATTAAAACCTATAAAAACAATACATCTATATATTCTATAGAAACGACCACCTTTCCGAATATATTTTCGATAAATATATTTATATCATTATCAAATATGGGGGATAGGTAATTCACAATGTCATCAAGTTCAGGCGAAGAGCTAAGGAAAGTACAAGTAACAGGCGGCTCCACATTCATTATCTCGTTACCCAAAGCTTGGGTAGAACAAATGGGTCTACAGAGAGGGAGCGTCGTAAGAATCAACCAGAAAGACGACCTAACCCTATGCCTAACTCCAGAAGGAGCAGACACACAAGAATCTCAACGTAAAGTCATCATAACCCCCACACACGAAGACACCCCAGAAAGCATCGTAAGAAGAGTAGTCTCAGCATACCTAATGGGCTATAACATAATACAATTGAGAAGCACACAGCACAGACTAGACAGCAGCCAAAAATTCAGTGTAAAAGACTTTACACGAAAAAAACTAGTGGGAACAGAGATACTGGCAGACCTTCCACAAGACCTCACACTACAAGTCTTACTCAGCTACGCAGAGCTCTCAGTAAAGGACGCCTTGAGACGTATGAGTGTAATTGCTGCTAGTATGCACAGAGATTCCATGATCGCTTTGGGCACAGATGATGTGACTCTCGCTAGAGAGGTTGTTTCTATGGATGATGAGGTTGACCGTTTTAACCTCTATATAATTAGGCTCTTGAAGGTTGCAGTTGTTGATGGTCATATTCTCAAGGAGAGTGGCTTGAAGTCTCCGCGCGAGTGCCTTGGGTATCGTTTGATCACAAAATCTGTGGAAAGAATGGCTGATCACGCTGTAAAGATCGCTCAAAACAGATTGGAACTCACCCTCAGCACAGTCAACGAGGTCCTATTACAGGAGATGAAAAAGATCAGCGATTTCGCCCTAGAGATATTCGAGAACTCCATGGACGCTGTCTTTGATGAGAACTATGACTCTGCCGACAAAGTATTGAACATGGCTCAAGATACACGAAAGATGGAAGCAGAGATTCTCCACACTATCCTGAAGCAAGCACCGCAAGATGAGGTGCCTGCCCTCAGATTGATTGTTGAGAGCATCCTTAGGACCGCTGAGTATGGCGCTGATATCGCCGAGACGGTCTTGAATATGACCGTAAGAGACGCAGTTAGAGAAGCTTGACGCTCATAAACAAACACGGATTAGGAATCTTTTTTAAACTAGCTAACCACGGGTGAATACGCATCGGGACCGTGGTCAAGCTTGGTACGATACGCGGTTCGGGTCCGCGTGATCCCCGGTTCGATTCCGGGCGGTCCCACCACTAACCCAATAAAAAAGTATTATGAAAAATAGATGAGTTTAGGCTACTTTTAGAGCCTTGCTGCTTTCCCAGAGACCGTGTATGTTGCAGAAGCTAACCGCGTTGATTGTCCCTGACTCTGTTGCCGTGAAGTGGAAGTCTGCGCTACTGCCAGTCACAACGGGGCTCTCGCCGTGGCTGTTGAAGTTGGCTCTGCCTAGGTCATATGTGAATTTTCCTTTCTCTGGTGTATAGTAGACCTGAATCCACCTGATATGGTGCTCTACCGTGTTGGGGTGTGGTATTTCTTTGCCTACGCGCACATTGAGTTTGACCCATTCTCCTGCCTTAACACTGTCGGGTGCAGTGATAGCTGGTACATGTTTCTCATTCTTCCAATCCGCAGATTGGACAGTATCTCCGATTTTCTTAGCCATAATAATCACAATGATCCAAGGCACTGCGATTAAAAAATGGAACGATTCAGATAATACTAACCTTTGATTGGTAAGTGTTAAACCAATATGATATACTGATTTCTTGAAGTATTATGATCTGGCTCACAGATGAAACCAGGACGCTCATCAAGGAGCTTGAGGCTGGCATAGACAAGCCCCGGATGCAGCTTAACTGGGAGGAAATGATGGAGATCGCCCCCATCCACAGCGGTAGCCCCCAAGAGGAGCAAGCCATCCAGTACATGAAGAAACGCCTTGAAGAATATGGGCTAACTTGTCGCATTCACCGATTCGAGGCATACCTCAGCGACCCCAAGTACAGTAGCTTGAAGATCACCCACCCTGTCGAGATGAAGATACAATCAACTCCATACAGGCAGGTAGGAACAACTACTCCCGAGGGCTTCGAGGCGGAGATGATCTACCTCGCCCCAGATGAGATAGGCTACGCTGACTGTCGAGATAAGATAGTCCTCTGTGAGCAGAAGACCAGCGGTGACTGGATGGGGCTCAGAGCAAGTTTCTTGACGCGTCTCCAGAAAATGGGGTTAAAAGGTCTCGTGGTCATCGAGCAGGACGACTACAAACCTACTGTCTGTCATCAAAGAGCTGATTTTAGCGTCTCGGGAAGCCCAACCCCAGAGAACATAGACGACATCCAGACCATACCCGCCATACTCCACATCAGCAACAAGGATGGGCAAGCCCTCAGGAAGCTAGTTAAACAGGGTGGTGTGCGAGCCCACGTAGTCTCGGTTATGGATACCGGGTGGAAATCAATACCCTTGCTTGAGACAGAGATCAAGGGCGCTGGTGAGCCCGAGAAATTCATGCTGGTAAACGCCCACGTAGACACCCCACCATACAGCCCCGGGGTAGTAGACAACCTTTCAGGAAACACAGCCATAATGGAAGTAGCAAGACTACTCAATAAAAACAAGGACAAGCTCAGGCGCAGCATCAGGTTTGCCATTTGGCCGGGTCACGAGATCGGTCGCTACGCTGGCTCCACTTGGTATAATGATGCTTTCTGGCATGACCTACGCCATGGCTGCATAACCAGCTATAATATTGATAGCCCTGGGACAGAGGGTGCTACTATGTTTAGGGATATCCAGATTACTGAGGTCATGAATGCGGCGCAGGATACGGTTATTGCGGTTCAGGGGAAAGGGGTTGATAGTTTCCGTTGGGCTACTCGTGCTGGGGACGGTAGCTTCTGGGGTACAGGCATGCCCCACGTGAGCATCACGACAAGTAGACCGCCTGAGGATTATGATCCTCATGTGAATTATAGTGGTGGGGGTTGGTGGTGGCATACGCCTTATGCGACTATGGATCATGGGAGCATTGATGTGTTGGAGATGGATGTCAAGGCAGAGCTTAACTTTATCACAAGGATGGTAAACTGTCCCATACTGCCATTTAATTTCACCAAGTACGCTGAGAGACTTCATGAGATACTTGTTGAGATGCAGGAGAAATCCGAGAAGGTAAGAGCCTACTTTAACATTTATCCTGTGATTGAGCGGTCAAAGGAATTTGTTAAGCTGAGCAAACAGTTGGAATCAGCTATTGAGAGTAAAGGTAAGAGTCTCAGTGAGACGGAAATAAAGCAACTGAACACCCATCTCATGTGGGTGTCAAGGTACATCAACCCGGTCGCCCATAGTAATGCTGGCCCCAGTGAGCAGATGAGCATGGATACCTTTGGTGCAATGCCTTTCCCAAGGATAGCCGAGATAGTGGACCTAGCTGATATGACGTTGCATCAGAGCCACGAGTTCAAGCTACTGAAGAATAAACTTGTCAGGCAGCGGAATATGGTCGAGGAAGGCTTCTATCAAGCCAACAATCTCATTAAACAGACACTGGCTATGCTAGAATGAGCTCTCTTTTTCGAGTCGGGCTCCTTCTTACTTTTCGTTGTAATGCCGAGTGTCGTCATTGTTTCTTTGCGTCTGGTCCTCATAGAGATGAGGTTATGAGCACCGATCTGGGGATCAAAGCCATTGATGAAGCAGCCGTTCTAGGAGCAGAATGGATCAGCTTCACTGGTGGTGAACCATTCCTAGAACTGGCCTTACTGGAGCCACTTATTGCATTTGCTAATGAGTTGGGTTTGAAAACAGAGATCGTGTCCAATGGGTTCTGGGCTGAGACGCCCGAGAAGGCTGAGAGCGCTCTCGTACCGCTATGGGGTTTGGGCTTGGATGTGCTTAACCTGAGTATCGATGATTTTCACCAAGAATACGTGCCGATAAAACATGTAAAGAACGCTTACGATGCTGCGAAGAAACTTGGACTCAAGATAGTAATCATGACTACAATCTCGAAAAACAACAATATAACCGCGGAAAAAATACCGGAGTTACTTCAGGACGATAAAATACTAATAATTGGCAGAGCGCACGTCCGAGAACCTAATGCACTACTGGTAGAGACCCCAGTCACACCAGCTGGACGAGGAGAATCTATCGAGGATCACGAGTACATGCTTATGACTGAGATACAATGCAATGAAGCTCTAAGGGACATTGGTATTGGTCCAGATGGATCAGTATATCCCTGTTGTGGCCCATTAGCCATAAGAATCACCCTCGGAAACCTCAAGGATTCCCGCTTGAAAGAAATACTTAACAGGGCTAAAAAAGACGAGTTTTTAGCTTCAATTAGAAAAGGAAAACCTATTTCAGGCGCTTTTATCACAAGGTGTCATGCATGCATTTCTTTATTGGAATAAGGTTGGGAAGGAAGCCCTTTCGGGCTCAATGGCGTTTCCCTTAGCTGGGATACGGTATATCTGAGCTACTCTATTGGTATAATCGCTTGTATGTAGTGTTTGACTACACACTGCCTTCAAGGCGTTTTCTAAGGAAACCAACCGTCCCCAGATAGCTTCCATCGAGAAGATACGCGTCAAAATCATCCATATCCACAATACCACCACGGAATAAAGGTCCGAGAAGACTCTCAGGAGACTCCGAGTTCACGGGAAGCCCACCCAGTAGATCATTGAACATAGGCATCACAATCAATTCAGGTGAGCCCTCCTCAAACCCATACTCCTCATAGAAGGCATTCATAGGCTCCTCATCTTCCTCCAGCCTCACATTGTCCTGTGCCAAGAAGGCACGTGCGAGGGTCTCGGGGTCCATGGTTCCCCTGATCCATGCCGGTTGAGTAATTCTGATGCCTATTGGGGTGTTTAGCATCACTGTTGGGTGGTTGTGAGCCATGATAACTGCATCCGCTGTCATGATCTCTGGTCTCGGCCAAGCGTGTCCATGCATGGCTGCCACCTTGAATTCATCTCCAAAGATAACTCCCTTGGATGTGTGGAGCGTCACCTCCTCCGGTAGATACTTTTGGATATTCGCGTCATGGTTTCCACGAGTAATATCAATATTTTCGACTACCTCAAGCAAAGTCTCAAAGAACAGGGGTATCTCTCGTTTCTCTTGGAAGCTTGTTGATGGTACTCCGTGTTTGACATCTCCAAGTAGTATGAGCCTGTCTGGCTTGTTTTCTTCTAGTAGGAAAATGAGTTCTTCCAGTATCCTGTTCCACTGGTAGGGTATGTTGATACCCTGTTTGGCGAGGTCATATTCTAATCCAAGGTGTAAGTCTGCTGCCATCAATACCCGCTCACCTGACTCTACCATTAACGCGGGGTGGGGTGTCAGCAGCTTAATCACATTGCTCTCCTCAGTTACCTGTCTCTACAGTATAGGTGAAATATATAGAAGTGGATATGTCTTCATGGTTTCCCTCATCGGTGTAGGTGATAACACTATTGATAGGTACATCGATATGAACATGATGTACCCCGGTGGGAACGCTGTTAATGTATCTGTATTCTTCAAACGTATGGGTGGTGAAGCCTGCTATCTGGGTTGGCTAGGAGACGATCGTAGAGGTCATCTTGTATTGGATTCGTTGCAAGCTGAGGGCGTTGATGTCTCCCATTGCAGAGTGGTGGCTCACCCTACTGGCCGCTGCGATGTTGAGCTACGTGGTGGAGATAGGCATTTCATTGGCTCATTTCCTGGGGCGAGAAATCTAATACACCTAACAGAACGCGACTTTGATCATATCTCAAGCTATGATATAATCCATACAAGCATCTATAGCTTCATTGAACCCCAACTGCAGTCACTCAAACAGGTGTCTAATCTTCTCAGCTTTGACTACTCCTCCGACTGGACACATGAATACCTGAAAACCACCCTCCCACGTGTGGATACAGCTTTCCTAAGTTCTCCTAATCTCAACGACGCTATGGTAGAGAAACTAATCAAATGGATTCAAGCTGAGTGTCGGGGTCTCGCGGTGATTACTAGAGGTGTAAAGGGCTCAGTGGCATATGATGGCTACGAAATAGTTCATCAAGGGACTGTTGAGACCGATGTAATTGATACCCTTGGCGCGGGAGATAGTTTTATAGCCAGAATGCTCTATGAGACCCAGATGGATGTTGAACTAGGCGAAGCAATGAGTCTAGCAGCGGAATCAGCAGCTAAGACCTGTACCTATTATGGTGCTTGGGGGCATGGTGTGCCCATTGAAGAGCCTTAAAACCATGAACACAGATTATCAAATATGGCTTCGCTGCAAGAACACCTCGCTCTAGAGGATATCCTCAGAGGGCTCCGCTCCTCAAGGGAGATATCTAGGCCGAACTGGCAGCGACTGAGGAGCACTTTTAGTGACAGGTTTGACAAGGCTTGGAGGCTAGTCACAGAAAATCGTATCAAGAAATATGTATTCAAGCCAAGCAACAGAACCCTCTGGATAGCCATAGGGCAAAACGCAGAGTATCTTATCTACAGTAATGCGGGGTATTGCAGCTGCAGTGATTTCTATTTCAGGGTCTTGGACCATGAAAAGGCATATTGTTATCATCTCTTGGCCCAGAAAATCGCTGAAGCCTTGAACCATTATGATTTAGTCGAGGAAGAGGATGAAGCCTACGAGACACTTCTTGGGATATGGAAGGAGTACAGCGTAGCAGATTAGAGCATAACATAAATAGGAAACCCCTTCTCATATGAGCATATGACCATCCCCGTGCTCTTCGACTTCGCGAAATCAGCCATAATACTTCTCTCAGTAACCGCCTTCACGTTAGCATTCTACTATCTATATGCATCTGAGAGCAAAAAGGTGTCAAAAGAATAGTCGGGTAATTTTTCGTATTAGACCAAAATGAATCCGTTAAGCAGTCCTTGTATCGAATCAATTTTATTCTGAAAACAGGACAATATTCTGACGTTCATGACCACAGATGACATCATCAAACGAATACTCGCCTTGAAGCCCAATCTGACAGAGGAAGCGGTAAAAGAACTAATCGAACAAGAAAGATCAAAAGCAGCAGGGCTGCTTACCGAAGAAGCGGCAGCACATCTAGTAGCCAGCAATCTTGGAATAAACGGTGCAGGCGAGCGAATCGAGGCAAAGCTCAAGATAGGTGATCTGACTGCTGGTCTTAGTGATGTGAGCCTAACTGGCCGTGTTATACATGTTTTCCCCAGCAGGACTTTTGATAGGGATAATAATCGAAAAGGCAAGGTTCTGCGTATGATTATCGGGGATAATACAGGCTCCGTTGTGATTGTCTTCTGGGATGATAAGGCAGATCATGTTGAGGCATCCAAGCTCAATCCTGGAAAAATAGTCAGAATACTCCACGGGTACAGCAGGGATCGAAGAGGCAACACTGAGATAAACATTGGTAACCGGGGGCAGCTCTTCATGGAGCCAATGGATGCCGTTGAAGAGGATTTCCCTACGCTGGAGAGCTTTTTCCTAACCCCTGCAGATGTTCATTCTGAAGGACCAGTAAACCTCCAAGGGGTTGTTATGGATAGTTTTCCTTCCTCCACCTTCATGAGGCAGGATGGTAGTGAGGGTAAGGTAGGCAGGCTTGTGCTTGAGGAGGGCGGTGCAAGGATCAATCTTGTGTTGTGGGATGATAATGTGGACGAGTATGGAGCCTTGGACAAAGGCACACGGATACAGATCCTCAGCGGTAACGTTAGAACAAGCAACATGGGAAACCCAGAGGTTCATGTCGGCTGGGATACAGCCATCAAGGTCACTGAGACAGGCGTAAAACCTGTTGAAGCCGTGCCATACTGGACTAAGATAGGAGACCTAAAAGAAAGCATGGGCAGTGTAAACGTTGCAGCTCAGGCTACTCAGGTGGGCGAGGAAAGGGAGTTTGTACGCCGAGATGGTACCGAGGGCAAGGTAGTTAGTGTTCTTCTTGAAGATGATACTGGTACGGTTCGTTTGAGTCTCTGGGATGATGACGTTGATAGGTCTAAGGAGATAACCGAGGGCACTATAATCGTGGTTGAAAACGGCTACACACGTTCAGGATACGGTGGAATCGATCTCAATGTTGGACGAAATGGGCGAATACACATTGACCCAGAGGACTTTGAGATGGAGATACCCGAGATCGAGCGCAAGGTAACCGAGATAATTGACTTGCGCGAGGGACAAAGAAACGTAACCATTCGCGGTCAGCTACTGGATGACCCTGTGCAGCGGGACATCGAGACCTCTAGGGGTCCAGCAACAGTAACCAACTTCAGGATAGATGATGGTACAGGTGAGGCAAGGGTCAGTCTCTGGAGAGAGCATGCTGAAGCCGCGATGGACCTTACAGGTGGAGCAGAAGTCAGACTTGAGTATATGAATGTACGTGAGCCCTTTGATGGGTTGTTACAGTTGAGTAGTGGGGCATTCACAAAACTCGTCATCGAACGAGAATAAAAAAATAATATTTGAGGCTATGAAGCCTCTACTTTACTGAGCGCCTTCTCGAATATTTCAAGGCTTGGCTCAATCAGATCCCTTGTAATGGTTAATGGCGGCATCCAACGGATAATATTTACACCACAGTTTACTATGGCGAGACCATTTCTGAAGCACTCCATCATAACCTCCTCCGTAGCCTTGGGGGCGACCTCTTTTGAGTCCTTGTCCTTAACAATCTCAACACCCACCATGAGACCTATACCGCGTACATCACCGATCATTGGATGAGTCTCTTTCATCTCCTCTAACCGCTTCTTGATATATCCACCCTGCTCCGTTGCATTCTCAAGCAGATTATCTGTCTTGATGATATCAAGGACCGCTAGTGCCGCTGCACAGCTAACCGGGTTTCCTCCGAAGGTTGATGCGTGGCTTCCTGGTGTCCAGTCCTGTATCTCGGCTTTACTAGCCATCACGCCCAATGGTAATCCTGCAGCGATTCCCTTTGCCGTGCATAGAATATCTGGTTCTACACCAAAGTGTTCTATTGCCCACCATTTACCTGTTCTTCCTACCCCTGACTGGACCTCGTCTACAGCGAAAAGTATCCCATACTCATCCAGAAGCTTCTTTAGCTTCTTGAAATAGCCATCTGGAGGCACCACATAGCCGCCCTCACCCTGTATGGGTTCGGCTATTAGCATCGCTACCTCTTCTGGTGCTACATACTTGTGGAAAAGGTAATCATCAATATAGTCTACACACGCATAGCCACAGCTTGGGCATTCTAGGTTGAATGGACATCTGTAGCAGTATGGGTAGAATATATGCTCTACACCCGGGATCAATGGGCTGAACTTGCGCCTCTGATATGGCTTGGATGCTGTTAGGCTTACTGCCCCCATGGTTCTGCCATGGAAGCTCCCTATGTAGGCGATGTATCCCTGTCTTCCGCTGTGCCATCGGCTTACCTTCATGGCTGCCTCGATGGATTCAGCGCCGCTGTTGCCGTAGAATACTTTCTTCTTTCCCATCATGGGGAGTATCTTGCTTAGCTCTTCCCCGAGATCAACATAGTCATCGTAGAAGAAATCAGTATAACTGTAGTGGATGAAGTTATCCACCTGATCCTTGATGGCTTTCTTGAGCTTGGGGTGACCGTGTCCTACACTGCATACCGCGAGACCAGCGTTCATATCGATGAACTCGTTCCCATCAACATCCTTGACGATGTTTCCCTCAGCGCTCTCAACAACAAGCGGGTAGGCTCTTCCGAAACTCGGTGAAATAACCGCCGCATCCCTCTCAACAATCTTCTTTGCCTTTGGGCCTGGCGGAGTAACCTTAATCTTTGGATATGACATCCTTGGTTCCCTTCCTTGAAGGGTTGCGCCATATGCTTAAAAAACTGCTTAACTGGCAGCAATTACAATCTCTATAATAGATACCTTGGCTTGATTGCCGTCTGTTCTGGTTAAAAGATCCGTACCCGTCTCTGCTTTCACCACTCTAAGGTTTGGCAAGAAGACCCTCCGTAGGAGCCCAACAGTATCAACTGCTTTGTTGATGTGTTTTCCTCTAGCTCTGATCCTTAATGTCTCTGCGCCCTCATTGAACAATGTGAGGCATGCTACAACGTAGTTCATTATGGGCTTGTTTCCCATGATTACTAGATTGCGTTTTGGGGTCGACAACGAGTTGCATTCTCCTAGGATGAATGATAACCAGAATACTCTGGAGACCTATAGTATGGGGAAGAATACTCTTGCCGCTATTACGGTTACAATGAGTAATACTGCCGCTCCTATAACGAATTCTGGTGGGACCTTTACACCGTTAGTCTCGTCTTGAAAGAACCTCATCAATCCAGCGCTACTCTGAGGCATTCCTGTTCCCTGTTGTTTCTTTTTCTTACTCATTGTTGTTCGCCTTGACTACTCAGCAGTTAAATAATAAGCTTTCTTGAACTAGCCCTTTGTCTTGGGCTTCATGAAGTCTGTTAAGTTGAATTGGCTATGGATCTCCTCTGGTTCCTCTTCCCAGAACAGAGATTCTATCTCTTCTTCCACCAATTTTATGCGATCTACATAGTATTCGCCTAAATCATACTTCTCAATGAGAGCTTTCGCGGGGGCGAGGTACTTTTCTATCCCACCCTTATGGACTGTTTGCAGAATGGGACCTCCGCAGCGGTCACAGACTCCTTTCAAAGGTGGACGCCTATATTTCTTGTTACATTTGCTACATCTGAATTTCTGCCGTGTGAAAGCCCTTAGATTACCAACGATGTCTTTCATGAAGTGACTGTTCAGTATCTTGAGACCCACAATCTTGCCATCTACAGCCCTGAGTTTTTTTGTGAGATCTAGTTGGCTCTCCAGTTTATCCAGCATCGATGGAAGCTCATTATAAGCACCTATATGGCTTCCAAGGTTGATGTTAGTACACTCATGCGTATAACTAAACCCAGTATACTGTGCTGGAGTTCCCAATCTTCCCTCAAGCTTATCTACAAGTGGACCAAATTCATTGGGCTTAGCTCCACGCATACTCATCCTGTAAAACTCTGGAGGATATCTGCTGATTACGTCTACATTATGGCTTTCCTTGTCAACCTCGCTGGGGTTGAGATTAGGGATTACGAACAACGGTGCATCCATCAAGCCTCCAGGTTGCTCTGGAAGATATGCCCTACTGAAATTCAACAATGGATCGAGAGCCATCATAATTGCGTCCTCATCTCCATCGCAGTTTCTGCGCTTGGCAGCATGCCAATATGGGTGGGCATAGCAGTTTCTAACCTTGGTCCACCCGATTAGCCTGCCAATGATAGCCGCACTCGTGTGAGGAGCCAGTCCTAGGACTATCTCGCCAATCAGGTCGTTGCGTGAGTTCTTGTTGTATAAAGGCTCCATCTTGTAGAAGTCCTTGACCTCGTCATCGAGGAACTTGGTTACCTTGAGCAGATAGTCTCCACAGTCCTCTGGGAGAACGATGTCTTGCACGAGCAACTCCAGCATCTGATCTCCACTAGTCAAGGGGTCTCCATTAACATCGTAAATATATCCAAGCTCCTTTAGTGTCTCAACTGGTGCACCAACTTCATCAGGCGTAAAATGAGTTAATGGTATGTCTGTTAAATCATATCTTAAGGTCCCGTCTTTGAAAACGCTAAGATCGTATCGTGCTCGAAGGATGCCTTTCCCCAGGTGCTCTGGTATGCGTTGAGCGTTCATCAAGCGTTTGACACACTTTATCTTGGGAGGAATCTGTCCATCAATGTAGTTGCGCGCTTTCTCAAGTGCCTCCCTGGGAGCTATCTCGACCCAACTATATCCCACTGTATCGATATTGCATCTAGGACAAGTATCCGCGTTAGTTTTGGTCTTGCAGCGCGGACACTGTTTCTCTAAAACCGTCATCGCGCCACAATTATCGCAGATAAGCTTTGTTGCCTCGTATCCACACTCTTGGCACTGGAGATTTACTAGTTCTACTTTTACTTTGTCTCCTCTTCTGGTGCGGGTTATGTCTCTCTGAGGTCCACCTGCGTTTCCTACTGGATATAAGCTGTGGACATATGGGTTCATCTTGCGTTCCTTGGCTTTTTCAGGGCGCCCCATCCTTCCCCCAACATATACGTAGGCTTTCTCCCTTACTGTGAAACCTGCCCATTGGTTTATTTGTTCGAGACTACTTTCTGCTTTCGCTTCAGTGTATCGATGATCCAATGCTAGGCATTTCTCAATTATCGCCTCAAGCTCGTCGAAATAAATTCTGCTTTTTAATACCCTGTGTGGTATTAGAAGTATTTCTAACGCGTTTTTTTCTTCTCGCGTGAGAGTTATGCCTTTTTCTTTTGTCTCCCATTGATCAGCGAGGGTGTTCCTCAAGTCTAGTAATTGTGGTAGCGTGATCTTTGACCAATCAAAAGTGTATCGTGGGTGTAATGGTGCGTCGAGCCCGGCTAGTTTGAGTGCTTCTTCAGGCTTTGGTGGCCTCATTAAGTTAGATGTTAGCTCAGTTATTCTCTCCATGTTGAGTCCTGTTATCTCTTCAACGGCTTTTTTTCCTATATTCGTGATACAATGTTCCAGATCATATCTCCATTGATCCTCATCGTAGCCTGCTGGGCGTAAAGGTTGGTTGAACTGGACAAAGTCCCCAGCGTTGAACAGTATGTCTCCGTTAAACAATATTCGCTCAACGTCATCATATATCTCCCAGGCCTGCTCCTCATCTGCTACCCTTACCACAGAACCATTCTTCAAACGTACAACAGGTGACTCAATGCTATCTACCGGACATACTGCCGCTGATTTTCCAGGCAGTTCTACCCTTAGCTGTAGACCCGTGTTCATGAATTTATTCAATATAATCATGGTTGCAGGGTGAACACCGCATGCTGCTAGACCCGTGTTTCGCGCGCGGCCATATCTGAGCCTGAAGCCGCCCTCAGCGTTAGGAAAGCTGAAAACCGGTCTTCCTACGATGATTTCCTCCATAAACTGGGCAGTGGGGTTCTTTTTTTCCCCGTTTTCTAAGGTTTTTTTCTGACCTAGTTTGTTGAGCCAATCCCAGCCTTCTATTCCTATGTTTTCACATATTCCGCAGAGCTTGCGCGCGCGACCTACGATTCCATCTACTACGACTATGAGGGCGCCTCCCCTGAGCCTATTAGTCTCTATTCCTTTGACATCTCGATAGTTGGATACCTCGTATGGGTCTGTTGAGACTCCTGTTGGTTCAACTGGTAGCGCTTTCATCGCTAGCTCAAGGTCTTCATCTGTAACATGGTATTGGAATCTTCTAACGTTGCGCTCATATACCCTTACTTCTTCTATGAACCGGTTTACAGCGTCCTCGCTTGGGTGCCATTTATCAAGATTCAACGCCCTTCGCACTACATCTGCAATAACCAGGGTTAGTGCTTGAGCTGTTCCACCCGCTGGTCTGATGGGTCCCGCTAGGTAGACTGATAGGAACTGTGTTCTGTCGGGGTTTTGTTTGATCTTTATTTCTGGAATTCCTTCAATGGGAGCGACGGTAACCCCTTCAGTAATAATTGCTAGGGCTGTGCGGATGGCTTGGTCTGCGGCTTTTTCTTTCTCCAATACACCAAATCTGCCCAAGGCTATCTCTTGAGCTATCTTGAACCCCATCTCCCTGCGGTCCATGTTTTCCAGTTCTCGCATCCGCTGGGTGATTCCATCGGGTCCAATGAGTTTCTCGATCCGCTCCGCGATATCAGTAGTGATCTTTGCGTCAACCTCAAGGCTTGCGTCTAATCCTTTGCTTCGCGCTTTTTCTGCGACCTTGTATAATATATTTAGTTTTTCTTCTAATTCGGTGAAGTATTTCTCGTAGTGGGGAGGCATTTCTATGTCTATCAAGTTTGGGCACACCGGTGTCTGAATGAATCCAGTGCCTAATTGTATACTTCTTAGGGCTTTAAACTGTATCTTAATAGGAATTAGCTAGAAAACTAGTTAGAGATAGCCTCAACTATCTCCCTGATTCTATCCTCTACTTGCGACTCCTCCTCAACAAGGGTTCCAGTCACTATAGCGCTTGCACCAGCCATCTTTGCTGCAAGGGCTGCTTGAGGGGTTCTAATCCCGCCACCAACGACCACAGGAATATTGAGGTATCTTGTTACTGCTCCTACCATCGTAGGGGGAATTGGCTCTGATGCTCCGCTACCCGCCTCAAGGTATACAAACCTCATACCCAAGGTCTCTGCTGCGAGGCTGTATCCTACTGCAAGTTTGGGGTGTTTAAAGTTGATTGGCCTTGCGTTTCCAACGTATCCTGCTACACAGCCTTCTCCTGCGATGATGTAACCCATTGGAATGGCCTCTAGGTTGTATTGTTTAACGATTGGCGCAGAGAGCATTTGTGCTTCTATGATGTAGTATGGGTTATGGCTGTTGAGTAGTGACATGAACCATAGAGCGTCAGCGTATTTGCTTACTCCCATTGGTCCATTTGGGAAGAGTATTACTGGTATTTTTACTCTTGATTTGATTCTCTGAACGGCTTCATCTAAGTCTGTTTGTGATGCTAGGGTTGAACCGCCTATCATTATAGCCGTTGAGCCACCTTTCTCTGCTTCAACGGAAATTTTTGCGCAATCGTATCCTGATGACTTGTCTGGGTCAACTAACGTGAAGTGGATTGTACCCTTCTTCTTGATCTCATCAAGCAAATAGTTCTCGATTTTTCCAGTCATTGTACTGGAGGCTCCTCGACGCCGTAGTAGCTGTCTACGAAGATACAATATGCGTCTACGGGCTGTGTATTTTCTGGGATCGGGAACTGGTCTTTGAGACCACAGCTTGCACAGATTATTCTCCCGACTCCCTCTTCTTGTTTAAGAATAATTGTAACTGTGTTCATGCCACAGTTAGGACATAGATATTGATTAGGGAGTCTTTGTCTTACTATCTTGACTACTTTTTGTCTTTTTCGGCCCATTTTGTCTCCTCTTATGCATAGGGTTTGTTTAACTCAGTCTTAAGAGTAGTGGAAGCCGTCGTTTATGTTCATTTGCTTTTATGCGATCGGTAATGCTCTCAACAGTTTGTATCGATACTCTTAATTTTTTAGAAATTTCCTTGTTCCCGTACCCTTTTTCCCATAGATATAGCATCAAATCTATGGTATCATAGTCACAGCCAAGTTCTTTTTCATCGGTGTGGCCGGGATAGAAGCCGGGGCTGGGTGCTTTATCGATGATGTTTTGTGGTATTTTGAGATATTCTGCTAATTGTTTGATATTGTACTTGTATAGATCACCTAGAGGCATTAGATCAACTCCTCCATCACCATGTTTCGTAAAGAAACCAGTGAGTAACTCTGTCTTATTCGAGGTTCCCATGACCATCCTACGTTCTAGATTGGCGTAATGATAGGCGATAATCATTCTGAGGCGTGAGCGTATATTACCAGATGAGATCCTGTTTGTTGGCTCATATTTTGTGAGATTTTGTTGCATCACATGTAATATGGGCGTGATATCCACCGTGTTACATGTGAGATTTAGCTCTCTACAGTGTAACATCACATCCATGATATCACGTTCTGGTGTGACATCACGTTCAGGCATAGTTATAGCTGTTACATTTTCTGGGCCCAATGCCTTTACTGTTAAGTGGAGTGTTACCGCTGAATCGATTCCACCGCTTACGGATACCACTGCGCCTTTTAGATGTGCATTTCTTATGTTTTCTTGTATGAATTCAATGATTTTGGGCTCTATTTCTTGACAGTTTATACTCAGATCTTCTAGGGCAACCATATCGTTTTATGGTTGGACAATAGGGAATTAAGGGTTTCCAAGACAACACATTACACATATATGTTAATATTTAGGTTATAGATTTAATAGTTTTAACACATATAGTTCATGTTGATTGTGTAAATTGAATTATTTCAAACTGGACTTTCCGTATACAATTTTGTCAACACACATATATTCCTGTGAATATAATCTTCTTGTAAGGTTATGCTAATTTGAGTTCTGAAGAATATCAAAAAATAATCCAAAAGGCGTTTAAAGACCCTTTAACGGATATTTTATTAAATAATAGCAATTTAACTCGTACACAATTCGAAACACTTGTAATTGATATGTTAATGGATATAATATCAGATGAAAAGCTTTCTTTTGATAAAAAAACTCTTTTTAGAACTAAAAACGTTAGTAGGGGCTCTTTTAGCAGGTCTTTATCTCAAGCCCGTAAGAATGTGATATCAGGTATTTTTACCACTGTTTTATTGAGTTATATTGGTGTATTCGATGCGAGACCCTTTGATGAGTATTATGTTTTAGCTGAAAAACTCAAAGAGTACTCTGCTCTAATGGAGTCGACAGGTTTGGATATAAACAAGATAGATCTTAAGCGTTTTGAAGCCGAGTTGATAGAAGGAATTACTCAATTAGCCACACCAACTAGCATAAAACTGTTGTGATATCACATCATATCACATTATGTAATGCTGTAACCGCTTGGCCAAAGGCGGATCCACCATCTCCCGGAGGTACTTTGAGATTTCTTAACACCGTATATCCTTCTTTTAATAATCTATTTGAGATATAAGCTGTAATAAATTCGTTTACAAACACGCCACCAGATAATGCAAACTTTGTGATTCCCGTCTCTTCTGCTACCCTTAGACCTATGTCTGATATGCCTTCCGAGAGATATTTTTGACCAAATGAAGCAATATTGATATTTTTATACTTATTTTGATTATTTATTAGATATTTGAGCATATTTGAAGTTTTAAGAACATATTTTCCCTTATTTTGTATAATTTCGGGTTGAAATCCTATTTTTTGATATGATCCTTTATTAGCAAAAGCTTCCAAAAGCATGGCTGGTTCTCCTTCATAGGATCTGTAATATGTTAAGCCTAATAATGCAGACAGTGAGTCTAATACTCGTCCAAAACTCGATGTTTTGAGCACATCTTTTCTTCTAGACTGTTTTAGTATAAGTTCAAGTTCGTTTTTTCCGTGAGGTAACACGTGATTTATGTGATTTTTTGTGATATCACGTATCTCATCATCGGTTAATGTTTTGGTTAGTCCAGCAATTAGCATTCTATAGGGGTGGTAAGCGCACAGATCTCCTCCGGGCATGGGTAGATATTCTAATTGACCAACCCGTTCATAGTCTAAATATGTTGATTTTAACACTTCTCCACCCCAAATTTGCCTATCTTGACCGTATCCTGCTCCATCCAATGCTATCCCAATGACTTCTTCATCCTTCAGGGAATGTTCAGCCATTACTGATGTAATGTGGGCGTGATGGTGCTGTGATTTTACTAATGGAACATCCATTTCTTGTGATATCACTTGCCCGTATTGTGATGTCATATAGTCTGGATGGAGGTCACAAGCCATCACATCCGGGTTACGTGTGATATTTAGCAAATCACGCATGGTCTGAATCGCGCTTTTCTCAAACTCCAACCCTTCTAAGGTATCAACATCTCCAAGATATTGGGTCATAAACACCTTGCCATTGGTCGCTATTGCAGCGGCGTTTCTTAGTTCTGCTCCTAAAGCAATCGCTACCCTTTTTTTTATAGGGATATTGATTGGATCTGGAACATATCCTCTGGACCTACGTGTAAAAGCGGGGTTTCCACCTATAATTCGAAGTACAGAATCGTCTGATCTATTGATTATCCGCCGGTTATGTAGTAAAAAGTAATCAGCCAGTCCACCAAGCTCATTGAAAGCAGCCTTATTGGTTATAGCCATGGGCAACCCACGCCTATTTCCACTAGTCATCACCAAGGCAAGCTCGTCTAGATGCTTGAACAACAGTGTCTGGATGCCTGAATAAGGTAACATAACACCAATAGTATCGAGTCCTGGGGCTACGAGGTCTGAGATGATCTTGTGTTTTTTCTTGAGCAAGACAATCGGCTTTCTCCATGAAGTCAAATGCTGCTTCTCAACTTCCGAGACCATCGCGTACTCGTTGATTGATTGAAGATCTGGCGACATCAAAGCATATGGCTGATTTTTCCTATCCTTCCTACGCCTGAACTCTTCTAGCACATCATCTCTCGTCGCAAGAGATGATAGATGAATCCCGCCTATGCCTTTGATAGCAACTATTGAGCCCTCTTTAATGTAGCCCGCAGTCTCCTTGAACAGATCATCAACTTCAATCCGATTGCCTGAAGCATTATAAAGACTCATGGTTGGCCCGCAGTGACTGCAGGTAATTCCCTGAGCATCAAAGCGTCTATCCAGAGGATCATAATAATCTTGATTACAATCTCGGCACATGGGAAAATCATGCATATGAGTCCTCTCACGATCATAAGGCAGGGACTCAACTGATGTGAACCTTGGACCACACCAAGCACAAGCAGTGAAAGGATAATCATACCAACGACCCTCTAGATCTTCCATGTCCTTGAGACACTCTGGGCAGATACCAATATCTGGTGGATAAATCCCTGATGCAACTCTTCCTGTTGTCTTGCTCTTATCAATGATGAATTTATTGAATTTCCCGGTGAATATATGATACTCTGGAATTATATCCTCGATATCCGAGACCTCTGGAGCATTCTCTTCAACATCAACGAGAAATTTTTCAATATCTTTCTTTGAGCCCTCGACAATAATCTCGACACCAGCATCCCCGAGATTGATAACATAACCACGAAGACTATTCCTCACAGCCATCCTATAGATGAAGGGGCGGAATCCTACTCCTTGCACCCTGCCCGTGATGTTAATCTTTGCTTGTCGCTTGCTCAAGAGGATCACGTCTTATTTGAACTGCTTAATTTAAACACATATTAAACAAGCTCTCTTGTAAACATGTAAACAATTCAAACAAAACAGGATTGTTTAACAGGTTAACTATCATTTATGGTAGAATGAATTGTTCTTTATTTCGTAACTGTAATTAACTTGTACTCCCTGTGCTATATTGATACTGATGGAGTTTGTCTTCACAACACTCGCATTATTCCTAGTGACTATTGTAGCTAGCTACATCTTCTACCAGCGAATAAAAATGGCTCAAAACGAGTACGAAGACAGCCAAGGCCTCGTAAGAAACATAACCTCTGTATTCACGAGACAAGTAAAAAACATGGAATCGGACCTCGAGAGATTGGAAAGAGACACTCTTCAAGCCAAATACATGGCAAGTGAAGCAATATCCGCAAAACAAGGAGAGAGTGAAGCAACGCTTGCTGGGCTAGAGAAGGTAAAAGACCTTTCCGACCGAGTCAATGTTATAGAGGAATCCATTGAGACTATGAAAAAAGACCTCTCCAAACTGGCTTCCCAGCCTAGAGTAATAGTACCCTCTGGTCCAGTTGATGCCCCGATTCCTGTTCAGGGAAACGATATACTTCAGACACTCACGGACACAGAGCTTGAAGTCCTCAAGATGATTGTAGACTTTGGAGAGGGCACTGTCCCTGAGATAAAGGAACAGATACAGAAGACCCGTGAACATACTGCTAGGCTATTGAAAAAGCTATACGACAAGGGATTCATCGACCGCAACACAAACAGTATGCCCTACAGATACAGCATTAGGAAAGAAATACGAGACCTCATCCAAGATCAAACCGAAGCCTCAACAATAGGGCTCTAACAATTCAAATAGGATCACTGCCTTACTCTGTTCTATGCAAGCAACAACTTGGGAAGAGGCGCCGCGCCTCAAACCCGTACCCGGAGTAGATATCCGAATTATTGGAAACGGTATGCATGCAACCATGTGCTACATAGTAATTAACCCAGGCGCCGTGGTTGATTGGCATGGTCACCATCAAGAACAGATGGGCACCTTGATCGCTGGATCAGGTGAGCTCACCTCTGGTGGAAAGACTGTCAAAGCTCAGCCAGGTGCTGCATGGTTCATCCCACCAAACGAGGAACACAAATTCGTCGCCAATGGACCAGAGGCAGCTGTAATCATTGAAACCTTTGCACCAGCAAGGGTAGACTATCTATTAGCTGCAAAGTAACCGATCCAGTTTGACTGAGGAATATCTTCAAGCGCTCCAGAGGGTGTTGACCCAAGGCTATCAACTTAGCCCTGAGGTCTTCACCTTTTTACAAAACAAGAGTGTTGATGAGGTAACACAGATAGTTGATGATGCGCTGAAGAGAGCCGCCTCGCAGTCAGATCTTTTTATTCTCGATATGGACTTTTTTCAGGCCAAACCAAAGGCTTCACCCAAGCTGAAGCCCTTCGCAGCAGTAGCAAAAAGTAGTTTTGAGGTTCATTATCCTGAAGAGACAAGAAGTATTGGCAGCTCTGACGGCTATATTGATTATTTTAACAGCAGGCTCCTACAGCTTGAATCAATAATCAAAAGAAGAGTAGATCTTCGTGACTCCATCTCATTATCTAACGCCGTCAAGCTTCCATTGAAGACAAAGTTCAAGACCATAGGAATGGTCACCAGTAAGAGCGCAAGGGGAAAACGACTATTTCTCGAATTAGAAGACAAGGATACGATATCCACTGTAATGGTTAGTGGTGAGGAGGCGATAAAGAAGGGCTTGGAGATTCTTGAGGATCAGGTAATCTGTATTGATGGACTCAGGTATCGAGAGGATCTGATAATAGCCAATGATCTCATCTGGCCAGACGTGCCCATGCACGAGGTAGGAAGAAGTGACGAAAACATATCGGCTGTGTTTGTGGGAGACGTGCATATTGGGAGCAAATATTATCGTGCAGATCTTTTTGACAAGTTTATTCGCTGGATGAATCAAGACCTTGGCCCCAAGCCGAGTCGAGACCTCGCTTCACAAGTCAAGTATCTTGTTATTGCTGGAGACCTTGTTGATGGCATTGGGATATTTCCTGATCAGCTTGATGAGCTAACAATCCCCACTCAGAAAGCCCAGTACGAAGAAGCATCAAGAGTACTCGATAGACTTCCCGACCATATAGAGACGATAATCATCCCAGGGAACCATGACGCTGTACGCAGAAGCCTCCCTCAACCAGCCATCCCAGAGTCACATGCCCCCGGCTTGTATGCTAATCCTAGAATCCACATGGCTCCCAACCCAATATCTTTGACGCTGAACGGTGTCAAGGTTTTTGTCGCCCATGGCTCAGCACTAACAGATATCTTGGGATCTACTCCGGGTCATGACTTCCGCAACCCAGTAACCGCAGTAGAACTATTACTCAAGTGCAGGCATATCGCACCAACTTATGGTCAGTCTACTCCCATCGCGCCTGAGACGGTTGACCGCCTCGTTATCAAGGACATCCCGGACGTTGTGGTTATGGGGCATATTCACATTCATGAGGTCAAACGTTACAAGGGAATAACACTGATATCCAGCGGTAGCTTCCAAGATCAAACCTTATTCCAGAAAAGAATGAAAATAGAACCCACTCCTGGAGTTATCTCGGTTTTCAACCTCAAGACCCATAACGAGATTCCATTGGATCTTGAAAGATTGGACTGACGCCCTTCGCTATCAAATCAGCCACACGTATCGCCTCAGGGGTTCGACTGTTGATAGATTGCTCTCGCAGCACCTTCTCAGCGTAATCTGTGGATTCTCCAATTACTTCATAATAAACTGGTGGGGCATCATCAAACTCCAATTTGAATAAAGCTCCTAACGCCTCATATCTACTCCACCGCATCTCCCAGTCAGTGAAATGTTTACGCAATGCATGCAGCGTCGCCTTCATATCCGGAAACTTGGGGCTGAAAACGATAACAGGCTTCCCAGTGAATTTGTAAACATTTTTCACATCAATCACATTAAAACCCGCAAATGTAGCACCACCAAGAATAAGCACCTCATACTCCCAGCCAGCTAAATTGTTTAACAAAACATCAGTAGCATCCAAGCCATCCACTGTTATACGTGCGAGCCTGATGTCTTGTATAACAGGTCCAGATAGTTTTGTTAAACAAAGAGAAGTGTACTGGATAGCCCTAGCTACCCCTCTCTGGAACGCCTCGAAGCTCCCGTCTTGAACCCCTACTGCTACCGTAGAATTTGGGATCAATACTTGTCGAGTTTTCCTTGTATCTTGCACTTTATTAGGAATTGTGCATAAGCGGTGCGTGGAACCTTGACGGTTCCACTCTTCACTTGTATCCTAGTGATCTGTGCTAGGGCGTTTTTATCAACGTCTTTCTCGAAAACAAGGCTTCCATTGCTTTCTATGGCGAAAGGACCCATTTCCATGGCTATTTCCTTAATATCATCCTTAGAAAGGCTTACTTGACCATCATCATCAATGGCGAGAATAAATTCTGCGGAGTTAGACAGTGTCACGCCAGCTGCGATGGCTCCAGCATCATCGTTATTGAGATACTGTTCTAGGGCATTGTTTACGACGTCAGCCACGTTTTTGCCGTCTTTCTTGGCCATGGAGAAGACTTCCGTGTATAGCTCGGTGTCCAATCCCCTTATGGCTACGGTTTTTCGTGGCATGTTTACTGTATCACCAGTTTATTTGTTTACTTGTTTACTTGTTAACAAGTATACTTATAAGCATATCGGCGCTGTAAACAACTTGCCCCGCGAGGGGATCCGGAGTTAGATTTAAGTGTCAAACACGGTAGCCCTAGATAAAAGTATAAACAAGAATAAAAACCGCTCGGTGAAGCGATCCGGCAGTGATGCCAACTTCGCCAAGTATGTTGAAGTTTTCCGGAAGTTATTATTATTAAATGAGAAAAACGATCTCGCGACCACACTGAAGAACATTCAAGAGCTCATGAGCTTCAGCGAGAAGATTTTCAGTAGCAGTGCGGTGAGTGAAGCATTCCTTTACTTCTGTCTACACGGCGCATCAACCGCGTGGGTGCTACAATGCGAGTTGAACATGCCCGAGGCAACAGTTTACAGGGCGCTGAAAAGGCTTAGGGCAATGGATGTAGTCGTGCCCGCGCTAAAGGTGAGCAAGGTAAAGCGCAGCAAGGGCGGTCCAAGGCCAACAGTATGGGCGATAGAAACAGCCTCACCTGATGAGGTTGCTAAAGCGCTGAAGCACCACTATAGGATGCTGAGTCCAAAGTTCAGGGTTGCGGAAGAGATCGCGCAGACTATAATGGAAGAGTACCAGGACAGTGGAAAGCCATTGGAGATCCAGTATCGCGACATCATGGGAAAAGCCAAGGCGTTAAAGATTCCATTCAAGGGTCCTGATATCGCAGATTTAGCGGCACAGTACCTCCATGAACGTGGAATCAAGGTCTGGCGCTAGTTACACTCCCCCAAGAGCCCTCCTCCTTCGGGAGGGGGGATATTCTCAAACCATTATTTCTTTGAGAAGCAACTCTATTTGGGTTTTCCAAGTCTTGTAGACGGTCTCTGGGCTCTCGTCTGTGCTCATGAATCCTCTAAGACCTGATCTGAAGGATAGTATTGAGACCGCAGCGATTCTGGTGTCTGTTTCTGGTTTTATTACTCCTGCTTCTTTGGCGTTCTCAAAATATTCTTGGATGATATTTACTTCTTCGAGGAAGAAGTTTCTCATTCCTTTCATTAGCTCTGGGCTCTGGAGGGCAATTCCCGCGATTTCTACGCCAAACTTGTCTATCTGGTTGGTTGATTGGATCATCTTGTCGAAGTATTCTTTTGTAGAGAGTAACTGTAGCTGTTCAGTGGTCATGTTGTTGAACACGCTTGATCTTCTGAACTGTGCGCCGCTCTTTATGACCTCAAGGAGTAGTGCCTCTTTGCTCTTGTAGTATTGGTATAGTGCTCCTTTGCTTACTCCTAGTTTTTGGGCTATTTCGGTCATCTTTGTGTTCTTGTAGCCGTTTTCTATGAACATTTCTGTGGCTGCGTTGAGTATTCTTGCTTTTGCTTCTTCTTTGTATTCTGGGACTACTTTGGGCATATGGTGTTGTATTTTGGCTGGGTGGTTAATAAACTGACCGAATGTAATAAAACTGACCTGCGGTATGTTTATATTCTAGACACAGAATTACTGACCCAAGGTCAGTTAAAAAGATGGTCGATAAAAAACCCAGAAAAACTGGAACTATCGAGCTAATACGATACTCCCTGAAAAACATGAACTATTTCAGGGCAGTACAAAAGAGAGAAAAAACCAAAAAACCACTCTTCCTAGCCTACAGAGAGTTAAGCAAACTCGAAATAAATGATCCAATACTAGCGCGAAGAATCGAGGAATACAACCAAGGAGTCATAGAATACTACTCGGGAAAATTCCTCGCATCAAAGGCGAGCAGAACAGGAAACAAGCAATTATGGAAGAGGGCTTTCAACGGGTTCAATAATGGAAAAAAGATGGGCCAGATGTTACTGAAAGCCCTAGACGAGGGGTCAACTAGATCTATTCCCATGACACAGAGTCCAATCACCGATAATGGGACAGAGATTAAATTCGTAAACGATGTTCCCCTTGTCCCTGAGATAACTCCCCTGATTGTGATAAAGGGCTCAGATTATGAGATGGGTTATCAGTATGCCCAACAGTTGGTTCAGATATACGGTCCATGGATACTTGAGATGCGGGCTGGTAGAAAGTTCTCAGAGAAACAGGTTACGGAGCTAAGGAAATGGGAGAAGCAACACCGGGTTCATACTCCTTGGCTCATTGAGTTTGTCAAGGGTTGGGCTCAAGGTTCAGTGGATAACGGTATCCCCATGAGTTATGATGATGTCATGTATCTCTGGGTAGGAGACACCTCCCCATCCTATGATTTTCTTTCCACTGATGGGTTGCCCGAGATACCACCCATGGCTTGTTCAGGTATGGCTGCTTGGGGAAGAGCAACCGAGGACGGAAAACTGGTTACAGGCTCAACAGGAGACCACGATCTCTCATACCAAGTAATCATCGTAGCTTACCCTGATGTTGGAAACGCATTCATCTATTCCGCTTTTGGAGCTACTGGTGCTATTGCTGGGGGTGGAGATATCTGGTTCTTTGGGCACCCAGCTATGAACAGCAAGGGTGTCGCTTATGTTCATCATGGTGGTGGACCCAAGTTCCTTGAGCCCAAGAAGTATTGGGGCTATGGTGTAAGGAGGGCTGCTTCTGTTATGCATATAATGAGGTATGCTGACACGGCTGAGCAAGCCCTTGAAATTGAGATGAGTATGCCTATCGGTGATATAGGTAAAGGTGACCAAGGTACTGTTGGTGGCTTCTACGCTGATGATGAATATGGCTATGTTATTGAGGGTAGGAAGGAGCCTACAGCTATTCGTGAGGCTGGATTGATGGGTGAGACCGATTTCCTCTACGCAAATAACAGCGCCATACATCCTAAGGCAATTGAGTCCGAGTGGATGAATACCTCAAAGGATGGTTGGAGGTATGATCCTCATGGTGGTTGGAGACCCAAGGTACCTACTGGATTGACAAAGTCCATAGGTGTTTTCCTTAAGTGGGCGAGTGGTAGGCTCTCTACCAGTGATATGATGATTAGAGGTATGATGATGAGCTACGATAACAGCGCCGACCGAAACCTCTACATGTTCAATATGCTGGACGCTGGAAAGGGAAAGATCGATCCCGAGTACATGAAGATGATGTACAGGATAGGAGGAAAACTACCAGAAGGACCCTTTGATAAGATCGTCAAGGCCTACCAGAAGACGGGAAACTGGGGCGAGGTCACAGCTGCTCACGCCTCAAACGCGATTACTACTGTGATGAAGCCAAGTGATGGGTTGTTCTCGCTATGTACTGGTCCGGCCAAGGCTGGTATGAAACCGCTACTGCCGGGCTCAATAATTCCAATTCACAGAGAGACCAACGCGTTTTATGAGATCAAACTCGATGAAACCCCAGAGGATATGATTATATACACGCAGGAGAAAGCTGAGTCATTCATCTCCCAAGCAGAGGAGCTGCTAGGTAAAGTCTCATTCAATGAGAACACGATGAATATGTTGAACTCCTATCTGGATATGGCTCGGGAAGAGTATTCTAAGGGATTGTTTGAGGGCTCAGACATATATGATACATCAAAGTCTTTACGTGCATTTACACGTGCACAAGTCAGAGCAAGGCAGGTCATTAACGCAATCAATCCTCCACCTACTTCGCCTGAGGAACTTTAACCCAGTAAAACATACAAGTCATATTTTGGTAATGCTATTCCGCGATAATGCGGATTATAGACTGAAGTAATAAGTTTCGTCGCTAAGCTCTTCCTTGATCTCGCCCTTGTTCTTGAGGTAAACAAGATGCGCATAGGTCTCAGTGGCAGCCATTCGCTTGGTCCAGAACGTCATCTCAGGCCAAGGTCTACTATCCCAGTGAACCTTACGCCCAACATCATATACTGTTTGAGGTCCATCTTCGAGGGTGGCTTTCATCTCGTCGAGTCTGTTTCTGTGGTGTCTGTAGAGTTGTTGTACCCTGGGTTTTAGGTCGTTGAATATCCATTCATGTCCCGGTAGGATCGTGTCTACGTCTATGTTCTCTACTTTTGCGAGGCTTGTCAGGTATTCGTTTAGTGGGTCATGGTTTCTGTAGCTGTATAGGGCTACGTGGCTTGTGATTTTTGGTAGTACGTGGTCTCCGCTGAAGAGTATCCTCTGAGCCTGATTCAGCAAACATATATGCTCGTAGCTGTGTCCTGGGGTCCAGATGACCTCTAGCTCAAGGTCTCCGATATTGATCTTCTCGCCATCCTGTAGATACCTGTCGATAGGCATCGGTTTTACATCAGACTTGAAAACGTACTTGTTTCGAGTGATATTGTGCTTGTATTCTTGTCCCCCGAAGAGATCAAGCTCCTTGAGGGTATTCTCATAGAGGTTCTCCCACTCCTTTACCATCTGCTCTTGGCGTTCCTTGGCTGCTTCTCCCGCCCAGATCTCGGCACCATACTCACGTAGCCCCTCAACGAGCCCAATGTGATCGTTGTGAAGATGCGTAATGACAACCCGCTCGATATCCTGTGGCTTCAAGTTATATCTTTTTAGTTGGTCCTTGAGTCCCTGATAGGCTTCATCTGTTGGGACCCCTGTGTCTATCAGGGTTCTTGATTCTAGTAGCAGGTAGCTGAATGTCTTGCCCAATGGGTTCCTTGACATGGGGACCTTCAACTGGACAATGCTCTCGTTGATATTCTCCGGGTTCACAGAGGCGTAAAAGCGCTCCCAGCCTTTAAACCCCACCCCAAGACCCTTATATTTTAAACCATGGAGCATCTATTCTGACGAGAATAAGATGTCTGACTACGATCAAAGAACGGGTAAATCCAAGGAATTTTACCACCGTGCAGGCAAGGTTCTACCCGCCGGGGTAAGCTACGGGATAAGAGCGCTTCCCCCTTATCCTTTCTATGTTGATCGCGCCAAGGGTGTTAAGGTCCATGATGTGGATGGGAATGTTTACACCGATTACTGGGTTGGTCACGGGGCTTTGATACTTGGTCACGCTCACGACAACGTAATAGCTGCTGTGTCCAGACAGCTTCCATCTGGGACACATTTCGGGTTCAGCCACGAGAAAGAGATCGAACTAGCTGAAAGGATAGTAAGACATGTGCCCTCTGCTGAGCTGGTGCGTTACACCAGTAGCGGAACCGAGGCAAACATGTATGGCACCAGACTCGCAAGAGCCTATACTGGCAGGAACAAGATGCTCAAGATAGAGGGAGGCTGGCATGGGGGCTATGATAGTCTTCATGCTTTTGTGAGCAGACCTTATGGTAGGCTGGAGTCAGCCGGGTTAAACCCCAAGACTCTTGAGGACACAGTTGCCGCACCCTACAATGATCTTGAAACCGCTACAAAATTAGCGAAGGAACATGAACTCGCCTGCATAGTAGTTGAGCCAGTTATGGGGGCTGCTGGTTTTCTTACCCCTGAGCCGGGTTATCTTGAGGGTCTACGAGAACTCTGTGATGATACAGACGCTTTGCTTATCTTTGATGAAGTTATCACAGGGTTCAGGCTTGGGATGGGTGGTGCCCAAGGATACTATGGTGTTATGCCTGATCTCACCTTTATGGGCAAGGTCATAGGGGGAGGCTTCCCTGTTGGAGCTTTCTGCGGATCTGAAGATATCATGGAACTATTGGACCATAACAAGTACCCGAACCCGGAGGAACGTAGCGCCCATGGAGGAACCTTCACAGGAAACCCAGTAACCATGGTAGCTGGATGCGCTACAGTAGACACCCTCAAAGATGGAAAAATTCACAAACATATTAATCGGCTTGGGGAAAAGATGAGAACTGGGCTCCAAGAGATATTCAACGAGAGCAAACATCCTGCGTCTGTTACCGGGGTTGGCAGTACCTTTGGTATCCATTTCCAGAAAGAAAAACCATCGAGCGCAGGAGATACCGCCAAGAACGACCTCGAAATGACACGAGCCTATTTCCAGTATATGCTTGAGGCAAACATCATCTATCTGAGTCCAACGGTGAGCCACAGCTGGATAAGCAGCCCACATACAGACGAAGATGTGGATGCTTATCTGGAGGCTACTGAGGCGTTCATGAAGCGCTATAAGCCCTAGCCTTGGGCTGCCTTCATAGCCTTATCCAAGATTTCTACCACTGTGTCCACTTGTTCCTTTGTTATGATTAATGGTGGGGCGATCCTCAATGCTTTGCCACCATAGCTACCCATGCTTAACACGAATAATCCATGCTTGAAAGCCTCCCTGCAGATTGAGCTAGCTAGTAATGGTGCTGGTGTCTTAGCTTCACGGTCCTTAACAATCTCAACACCAAGTAGTAATCCGAGTCCACGCACATCACCAATACAGCTCTGAGTATCCATCAAATCAACCAACCGCTTCTTCAGATACATACCGGTCTTCTCAGCGTTCTCACAGAGCTTCTCATCCCTGATGACATCCATTGTTGCGTGGGCAGCGGCGACACCCAGTGGGTTTGCGCTAAAGCTCTGGGCATGAATAGGTATGGGCTCTGGATCAGTTGATTCCAATAGGTGCCTTGGTAGTACACAGGCGCTTAGAGGCACTCCACTCGCCATTGCTTTACCTAGAAGCACCATGTCTCCTTGTACATTCCAGTGCTCCATGGCGGTCCATTTGCCGGTACGCCCAAAAGCTGTCTGTATCTCATCTACCACCAAAAGCATACCCTGCTTATCACATATCTTTCTGAGTCTCTCATGCCAACCTGGTGGGGGTACATGCCAGCCAGCATCCCCCTGAATAGGTTCAACGAAGACAGATGATACCATATCAGCAGCAACATAGCTCTTGAAGACCACATCCTCGATATAGTCAAGGCATGCGAACCCGCATGACTCTGGGCATAGTTTGAATGGGCACCTGTAACAGCTGGCATATGGAACGTGATATATTTCCGGTACCAGTGGTCCATAGTGTCTTTTCATGGCTGGGTCATACCCGCTGAGGCTTATGCCACCCATGCTTGAGCCATGATAACTGCCTGTGAAGCTAATGATCGCCGATCTGCCTGTTATCCTCCGTGCCGCCTTAATAGCGAAGTCATTTACCATGCTCCCTGATTGGCTCCAATAGATCTGACTCGGAGATAACCTAGTCATCTCACCGAGACGGTCAACTAACCTATACATGTCAGGGGTCTGCCAGTGAAACCCATGCTCAAGCTGATTCCTGATGGCTTTGACTACTCTTGGGTGACTGTGCCCTGTATTGGCGACACACCTACCAGAGATCAAGTCGATGAAGACATTCCCATCAGGGTCCTCGATGTATATGCCCTCGGCGAGCTCCACGAGAGGCGAAGCATAGTCAGAGTCTGATTGCCCAGCCTCCCGCAGTACCTTGGATACCTTGGGTCCCGGTGGACCAGCAGTTATTCTTGGACCAGTGAGCTTCAATTTCAACACTTGAAGAAGTCTAGGAAGGGCTTTAAGTTTTAGCAGCGCACAACCGTTAAAACATGGAAATATACATTCTGAGTTGAATAAGATGTCCGTTGTGATAGTAGACTACCCCCTGATTCTTCTCAACCTCAAGACCTACGAGCAGGCCACGGGGCAAAAAGCAATAGACTTTGCGCGAATAGCCGAAAAAGTATACGAGAAAACTGGGATAAGCATCGCTATAGCCCCGCAGACCATTGATATCGCGGCTGTTACAGTCTCTTCAGAGACCCCGGTCTTTTCTCAGCATATTGATCCTGTATACTATGGGAAATATACTGGACATACGTTACCAGAGGCTGTCGTTGAAGCTGGAGCCTATGGTACACTGCTCAACCACAGTGAGCACCAGATCCCCTTAGAGCAAATTGAGGCAGCTATAAAACGGGCGCGAGAAGTTGATCTCGTCACCGTTGTCTGTGCAGATACAGTTGATACAGCGAAAAAGATAGCCCTACTCGGACCAGACGCCATAGCCATCGAGCCCCCAGAACTCATAGGCTCAGGCATATCAGTATCTTCAGCCCAACCAGAAATAGTCATGGGCTCAGTGACTGCTGTTAAGAACATTAACCCAGATGTCAAGGTACTCTGTGGCGCAGGTATCACAAACGGTGAAGACGCCTCATCCGCACTAGACCTAGGCGCAAAAGGGATACTGGTCGCAAGTGGTGTAGTCAAGGCTCCTGATCCATATAAGGCGCTTCTGGAGCTTGCACGCGCTATGCAGCGCTGAGTTCATTAACCACTTTCTTAATAAGTTGTTTATGTTTCTCGATTAGCTCTTTGACCCGTTTATCGCTGCTGGATTCTGCGTATACCCTGAAAATGGGCTCAGTGCCGCTTGGTCTGAATAAGACCCAGCTATCATCATCGTAGACGATCTTAACCCCATCCATGGTATTGACCTCTGGTGCATCAACCCGCTCAACAAGCAGCTTGATCGCCTCTTCCTTG
>Ga0272441_10001761_pt1 | contig 45498 bp, 39 predicted proteins | sample SSMProp6N_FD_193582 | JGI IMG/M metagenome (GOLD analysis project Ga0272441, IMG submission 193582) | Marine sediment archaeal communities from Little Sippewissett salt marsh, Falmouth, MA, United States - SSM-Prop-6N | ecosystem: Environmental > Aquatic > Marine > Wetlands > Sediment ... | reverse complement strand
TGGCAGTCCTGTGTTCGATGTTCAGGGAAATCTGGCGGCAATTGTCAAGGGGAGATTGAGGGGTGGTGATTCGTTGGGCTTTCTGATTCCGCTCGAAACAATTATAGCATTTGTGAAAGATATGTAACATTATGCAATATGGAAGATATGAAATTGTAAAAGAGTTGGGGAAAGGAGCAATGGGGGTTGTATATCAGGCCCATGATCCTCAACTTGATCGTTTAATTGCCCTGAAAGTATTACGCCAGGACCGGGTGACCAGTGAGGATTTTGTAATGCGGTTTCTGAAAGAAGCCAGGGCGCTCGGCTGGCTTTCACATCCCAATATCGTGACAGTCTACGATGTGGGGCAGGATCACGAAACCATTTACATTGCCATGGAATATTTAGAGGGCAGTGCGCTCAATGAGCTGATTAAAGAAAATAATTTGAATTTGAAAGAAATTCTGCATATCGGGATTCAGGTTGCCCAGGCCCTCGATTATGCCCATAATAGGGGTATTGTTCACCGAGACATTAAACCATCGAATATCATTGTCACAAAAGACGCTCAGGTAAAGATAACTGATTTCGGTATTGCCCATATTGAAGATCCAGCTGCTCATCAGCAAACCCAAGCCGGTGAAATTTTGGGTACCCCCATTTACATGTCTCCCGAACAGGTGATGGGGCAAAGTGTTGACGGACGCTCAGATCTGTACTCCCTTGGAGTTATTCTCTATGAGCTTGTTACCGGCAAAAGGCCGTTTGCCGGCGAGAATCTGACGGCAATTTTCAGGGCGGTAACAACAGATAGGGCTATCGAACCGGCTGAAGTGGATCAGTCGATTCCACTGCCGCTGTCTGGGCTCATCATGCAGGCACTCAACAAAAGTCCGGATGAGCGTTTTCAGAGTGGGACGCAAATGGCAGAGTGTTTCAGGCGTTTTGTTGTCGAACAGGAAGACCCAACCATGCCTAGGGAAGCAGAAAAGAGAAAATCATCCCATTTGGTACGCAATGTTTTTATGGCAGCCATTGTGGTAGCAATTGCTTTCGGCGTCTACCTTTTTACAGCAAGTAACAGTGTCGTAACGGCATCCTTGCAGGTAGAGAGTATACCTGAAGGAGCTCAGGTTTTCATTGATAGTTCCTTTAAAGGCAAGACCCCGTTGGAACTCGATTTGCCGTTAGGAAAACATGAGGTTCGCTTAAGCCTACCCAACTACTATGAATGGGAGGCGCAGCTGCAATTGGACAAGGAAGGTCAGCAGCCTCTTTTTGTTCGGTTGATTTCAGCAGAAACTACACTCGAAGAGTGAGAAACAGGGGCTGATTCATAATGGTATATGGGAAAAATATTCAAGAGGAGGAAAAAATGAAATCTTTACTACGATTACTCACGTATATTGTAACAGGCATGCTGGTAATTATGGCCGGAACCTCGATATGTCATGCACAGCTTGCGCCGGGCAATTCGGTGCCGATTTTTTCGCTGAAGGATATTGAAGGCAAGATCTATGACTTGTCTGCCATGAAAGACAAGCCCATGGTCATTGTCTACTTTTTTGATGTGGAATCCCGGCCAAGCCAGGAAGGTTTGTTAGACATCGACCAACTGGCAAAAAAATATAAGGATTCAGAACTTGTTGTGTGGGGCATCACTCGATCATCAAGGGGAAAGGTTGTTGATTTTATTGCTCAGACAAAACCCATCTTTCCAATCCTGTTGGATGATGCTGGTGTAAGTGACAAGTATCAGGCGCAATTGATCCTGCCCACAATATGTATTGTCGGACCCGAGTTGAGATTGCTGGATTTCTTTCAGGGCGGAGGAAAGACTACCAGTGTTATGCTGGTCAGGCTTGCCGAAAGAAAGTTGCAGCAGAAGCAGACAAGAATTGCCCAGGCAATAAGCGATGAGGTTATCAAGAAAAACCCTGACAACAGCGAAGCCAAAATGGTGAAAGGATATGCATACTTAAAAGACGGAGAGCTTGCCCAGGCAGAAAATACCTTTTCTGACCTTGCCGGTAAAAAGGACGATGATGAAATGCTGGGAAAGGAGGGTCTCGTTGCAGTATATGCCGCACAGGGACAGACAGAAAAGGCATTGAACCTGGCTCAAGAGGTAGAACAGAAAGCTCCTGAGCGGTCGTATGTGCATGTTGTCAAGGGAGATCTGCTCTACAATCAGAACAAAAAACAACAAGCTCAGGCTGAATATCAACAGGCAACCCAGAAAGGATCGGCACAATCGTACCAGAAGGCCCTTGCCTATAACAAGCTCGGCCGGTTGTATGCCAGCCTGGAAGATTATGAAAAATCGCGTGATCTTTACGATCAGGCAGTTGCCATAGATCCGTATTATGTGGAAGCCATGGCAAACAAGGGCGTTACCTATGAAAAACAGGGTAACTGGGATAAAGCGCTCGCGGTTTATCAGGAGAGTAGTAATATAGACAAAACCGATATGTTTTCCGCTGTACTGGCCAAGAGAGCCCAGGAAATGCTGGAGCTTCAGACCAATGCACAGAGCAAGGAACGTATCGACAAGCTGGTGGGAGATCTGGCGAAAAGATATCGCTCAAAGAAAAAGATTTTTACAATCAAGAAAGAAGACAGTTGGACATCCCAGCCCATGGTGCTTACGTTTATTGATTTTCAGGAAACCGGAGGGCTGACCGAACGCGACGGTTATACAACCGTGCTTACAACCCAGCTGGCCGAACAACTCAACCAGTCAGGCAGAGTCCAGGTGGTTGAACGCGTCGTTCTCGATCGGCTTCTGGAAGAATTGAACCTCGGGTCTTCGGATCTTGCTGATCAAAACACGGCATTGAGACTGGGAAGGGTTTTGGCGGCAAAGATTATAGGCACGGGGTCTGTCTATCATATTTCGGACGGGACCCTGTTGAGTTTGCGACTCATTGACACGGAGACAACCGGGATTGCCAAGGTAATCAACAGACAAATAAAACAAGGAGCTCCGCTTAAGACGGAGCTTCATAAACTCAATCGTGAAATTCTTACTTCAGTTATTCTCGGTTACCCCCTTAAGGCTTACGTGGTTGATGTAGCGGCAGATAAGATAATGATAAATATCGGATCGAATCAAGGGGTGGTTGCCGGTACGAAATTTGATGTAATTGAGGAGCAGGAGCCGGTCAAGTATAAAGGCAAAATCTTACAGAAGGCTCCGGAGACAGTAGCTCAAATTGAGGTTGAAAGCGTCGAGCCGGATCTCAGCTATTGCCGTATAATCGGACAGACCAAACCAGTTGCCCGTGATGACAAAATCGTTGAGAAAATTGAACAGGAGATTAAAGGATAGGTTGATGGTTTTCGAAAAGACCACTCATTTTGTCATAATAGTTCTTGTGATATGCTTGGCAGGCTGTGCAACAGGGCCAAGCCCAAGAAATCATGCAGTCTCGGTGGCTGTCTGGGATTTGGAAAATCTGAGCTTTGATAAAGGAAACCAGCCTGATCTGGGACAAATGCTCTCGGACGAGATTATTAAGACCCTGCAACAACACGATGGCCTGCAGATGGTGGAACGCCAGCGCCTCTTGCTTGTACTTGAGGAGCTGAACTTGGGTTCCTCAGAGCTGGCTGATGAGAATACCCGCCTTAAAGTAGGCCGGATGGTGGGCGTTCAACAGATGGTTTTCGGGGGTTATCAGGTGGTGGGCGAGTCCATGCGCCTCGATCTCAGATTGGTGGACGTAAGTTCCGGCAAGATTCTAACGGCGGCCCAGAAAACAACAGGGGCCGGCGATTTAGCCGGATGGTTGAGGGCTGCTGCAGAGGCTGCCGCGGAAATCGTGCCATAGATCATAATCTTATCTTTCGGGAAAATTCAAAGGGGGCTTGCCATATGGCAAGCCCCCTTTTTATATGATGAACGGTCTGATATCATGTATTCAATCATCGATTGATTCTATGATAAGTGACTTAATTCCAAATGCGTTATCACTGCCGGGTAGCGCCGGCATCGATCATTTCCGAGTTGAAGAATTCATCCGCCCCCATATCCACTTGTGCGATACCGTCATTATCCCCATCCATAACTCGTGATTGCCCTTCAAAGTCGGTCAAAGGAAGTTCCGGGGCATCATTTGTTCCGCGCTCGATACAGGGAGAATTGTATTGAAGATGAAAATCCCCGTAATCAGGGCCTGCAAACAGGGGATCTGCATTTATATTGCCAAAACCGTCGTATCCACCGTCTATATCAGAATATGTTACGTGTGGGCTGGATTGGACAGAGAATATCTCATCACCGCAGATACGAGCGGAATCGTTGAAGGCAATACAATTGATGATATCGACTGTGCTTTTGTAATTGTAAATCCCCCCGCCATAGCCGGCGCGGTTGTGATAGAATGAGCAATTCAGTATTTGAGAACTGCTTTGATAATTGTGAATTGCACCTCCGGCACCCACGATAATACACTTGGGATCAATGCATTTGATTGTCGTAAGATCATATTCGCCGTAAGGATTTTTTTTGCAGGGGCGTTTAAAGGCACAATTTTCAGTAAAGATACTATTGGTAATCAGTGCCGAACCGGTAGAGTAACAGGAAATAGCTCCCCCGCAAGGAGCAATGTTACCTTCGAATATACAATTCTTTATTGCAGCCGTAGATGAACAGGTAAAGATTCCACCGCCGCAATTCTCTGGGCTAATATTCCAATTATCCCTGAAGGTGCAGTTGATGACGACAAGGTCGGAATCCGGATTATAGTTATTAAGGGCGCTACCCTGCAGAGCATGGTTCGCTATGAAATTGCAATTGGCAACTCTTAGAGAAGAGGCCCTGCTATTGTTGTTGATACCTCCTCCTGCCGGGGCTTTACCTTCAATGATTGAGAATCCGTCTATCACTACAGTGCCGGCGTCCTCGGATATGGCGAAACACCGTACGATAGACTGCCCGCAGACAGTCGTGAGATTTTCCAGGTAATTTCTCTCATAGAGCTGCTGTTCGTATCCGGCAAAGCCGCCGTAGATTGCCAGGTCTTTATCTATCTCGATTTGATCGACGAGGACATAAGATCCTTTTCTGACCCAGATTTCGTCACCATCATTGGCGGCATCAATTGCCTCGCTGATGGTTGGCAAGGCCTGATCCCAACTCCTGCCGCTATTGTTCGATTGTCCATTTGCACGGTCTACAAAGACGACCTGACAGAAATCAAAGCCATCACAATCCTGGTCAATCCCGTCACATGCAATTTCTGATGCGCCCGGGTGTATGTCTGCATTCGAATCGTTGCAATCAGATGCTAGTAAATAGCCGTCTGCGTCGAGATCATCATCGGGTGTCGCTGAATTACAATCGTCATCCCAGCCGTTGTATGGCTCTTCAACCGCACCCGGGTTAACCAACGGATTTGTGTCATCACAGTCACCGAAAGAGGCCGTCAATTCAGATGCAAGATAATAGCCATCCGGGCGATTGGCTAAAATCCAGGAGTTGCCGTCGGAATAGCCATCGCCATCGGCATCCTTATACCAGGTTGCGGGCTCCGTGCAGTCAAAGCCATCGCAGTTCTGGTCGATCCCGTCGCCGCAGATTTCGGTTGCGCCCGGGTGGATAAAGGGATCATCATCATTACAGTCGCCCTGGCTTTCCGTATATCCGTCGTGATCATTGTCCGTATCAGCCGGATCGAATATGGCCAGGGTTACTGTAGCCGTGTCAGTACCGCCATTTCCATCGTTTACGCGGTAGATAAAACTGTCATTGATAGTTAACGTGCCGTCATGCTGATAGGTGAATGTGCCGTCTTCGTTCAGGACCAGACTGCCGTGAGATGGTTCTTCCACAGGGGAGGGATCTACGCGGAGGACATCATTATCAGGGTCAGTATCGTTATATAATAGGCTTGAATCTCCGCTGTCCAGAACTGATACCAGGCCACCCTGTTGGACCGTGGCACTGTCATTTACTGCATCCGGCGGATCGTTAGCGGGAAGTATTCTGATAGTGACCGTTGCGCTATCAGTACCGCCGTAACCGTCATTGACCTGGTAGATGAAGTAATCGTCAGTTTCCTCGCTGCCGTCATGTGTATAGCTGAAGGTGCCGTTGGTATGCAAATTCAGATAACCGCTGAGTGTATCGCTGTGCCAGGAAACAAAGAGTCCGTCTCCATCAGGATCGCTGTCGTTAAACAGGACACTTGCTTGTCCTGAATCAAGCAAGCTAACCGTACCCCCTTCATCTAAGGTTATTGAATCATCAGCGGACACAGGATCTCTGTTCAGTCTTCCAACAGTGATTATTACAATTTCACGATCACTTTCAAAGGGCTCTCCATCATCCTGAACATAAAATTGTACATAGTAGTTCAATTGTGTCGAGGATGTTGGTGTCTGCCAATGAAAAATCCGGGTACGTTGATCGAAGACGGCTCCCTCTGGAAATGGTTGATCAGCTACAGGGCTTATTCCAAAGATGAGGTCTTTGCTGTCGGGATCAGTGGCAATGACGACAAATTCAATCGAATCGCCTGCATGTTTCACGAATCTGTTGCCAATCGGTAAGATCTGAGGAGGTATGTTGCACTGGCCAAGTGTGAGCCGAACTTCTTGTGTGTCAAGATTCTGATCGGAATCTATCACCTTGAATTCCACAAAGTAATTACCGACAGCACCTGATGTTGGTGTTGGCCAGGTGAATATCCAGACAGCGCTGTCAGCATCAAACGAGAAATCAGCACCCGCGGGAAGCCCGCTTGCCTCGAAAGTCAGATTTTCAACCGGGCCATCCGGATCGCTGGCAGTGACCGGAAAACGGATCAGGTCCCCTTCGGCTACTTCTTGGGATTCAATCGGATCAAGTATGGGTGAGCGCTTGATATCACCTACTGCGAGAATCACCTCTTCCCAGGCACCAAGCTTGGGCCAGCCGTTATCGGTTACCATAAACAGTACGCGGTATTCGCCCATAACCGGGTTTTGCCAGGTGAATGCTCCGGTTGCGGAATCGAAGTCCACGTCATAATAACGTCCGTCCGGATCTCTTGGGAGTTGGGATGCGTAGTAGTTGAGGGCATCACCGTCAGGGTCAATTGCCGCCAGCTGTATGTAAAGTGTTTCCCCTTCAGATATTTCCCGGGATCCAATATGATCAAGGACCGGAGGATTATTTTCTATATCTTCAGGCTGAATAAGTGTGATGGTTCCAATATCGGTTGTTTGGTTGGCGATGACGGTGATATCGGATTTTTGACCCCTGAGCCGCACTTCACCGACTTCATTTTTCAGCAGGACTCTAAGAGTGCGGTTGGTGCCCGATTTTACCCCGCTGATGGTCCCCTGATGGTAGGAACATGGCCATGAATTGCCTGATAGCAGTTCTCCGTTTTCGTCCAAGACCTCGGCATCAACGATATCAATCCCGAACTCCGCACAGTCAATGGACTCAGCCGTAACCTGCTTCTGGGCAGGCGAGCTGCCGGAGGTGACACTTTCGGCCACCTTCAGAGAAAATGAAATGGACCCGGCATCAGTAGTGGTTGTGCCCGAGCCGCTTGTGCTGCAACCGGCAAGAAACCCCAGGAGAATACCCAGAATAGCGGGCAGCAGCATATGGAATATTTCCTGATGACAAGAGCGTATTGCACGGGTGTGAGAGAAGGCCCTCATCTTTCGAGTCTCCCGTTTTTTCTCACCGAACAGCCCTGATCAGATTTTAAAAACAGGAATGTTTTCAAGCGAATAGGAAGTGCTTCGATTGGACTCCCCGGGGGTACAACCGTTTCTACGCCAAGTCTATCGTAACCGCAGCTAAATGTCATATCTCCGCCCTGAGCCGTCCGGTATCTTGTTCCGGGCTACACAGGAAAACCTGTGAAAAGTAATTGCGCTGGTGCAGTGCGCGAGTACAGTATCTAAAAATCACCTGAATATTGACAATCAAATAACATGCCAAAATACATGACATTTTTTTGCCCGTTATTATAATGAGTTACATGTATTGAAGTCAAGTTTCAGTGGTCATTTGGGTAAAATGCCGCATGATAAATGGAAAAACTCTTCCCTTTGGTCCATCCCGTTCAGATTCCGCTATGGTGCTGGAATAAGCTGACATCAGAAGCTGAAATACAGGTTTCCTGCAATTGAAAATCCTTTATATGCATAGTCCTCTTCAGGATGGTACCAGTTTTTTTCATCATCGATGTAGAAGCCCTTGATATCGAGCGAGCCTTTGACATTTTCTCTGAGAGCTTGGGTGACACCGCAGCCGAGAGTGTATTTCTGCCGCTGGCCGACATAAAACGATGAGTCGGCAGGATACGCATTCTCATCCAGCCAGAGGAGCTCAAAGCCGGCTTTCAGGGTGGTTTCGTTGTTCGGGAAATAGAGATAGGCAACTTCACCGATCCACTCGTCACCGTGACTGTTGTGTTCTTCGCTGGGCAAGATTGTTCCCTGACGGAATTTACTCTTGTCTCTGAAGATGCTGTGCATAGAGAAAACCATGGCCCAGTCAGTCCCGGAATATTCAGCGCCCAGGCCAAAGAGCAGTATATCACCCTCCTGATAAAATTTTTCTCCATCGACTTCGTCTTCATCGTAGGTGATATATTCGCCGAATGCCCTGGCATACCATGACGGCGATATCTCGTAGCCCAACTCGGCCGTGAGTGTCAAGGCTTCCCCCGGATCATAGTTTTCAACCCCGGTGCTGTAATCATATTCACCGCGCCAGAGATAGCCCAAGCCGATACCTGCCACCCAGGCATCCCACTGTTTGGTCAGGCTGATCACCGGGTTGACATTGAAGCCTTCGCCAAATGTTGTGATTGAAACCAGTTCTGGAATCGTAATCAAGATCAGGTCGCGCTGTTTGAGATCAGTATGGCCGGTGGGCAGATTCAGCCCCAGACCGAGGAGGATGTCGACGGGAAATCGATCAAGGATCTCATAGGAGAAATTGAGCTTTGTATCCACGAAATCGCTCAATGAACGCGCGCTTTGCCCGGACAAATTTACCGAGGTGTAGACATAGGCTCCCAGGAGTTCTATGGAGATATCACGGTAGGCTGACTCAACCTCGATCGGGACCGAAAGCTGCATGCCCCGATCATCATTGTCGTTATCCCACCAGTCGTAGTGAAACCCGGCCGTAAAATCCATATCTGTTTGAGCTGCGAAACATCCGGACCAACCAACCATCGCAACCAGAAACAGCGCTGTTACAATCAGTCTCTTCATGGCATAGTGCCCTCTCATTTTGTTATTGTTAAGTTATTACTACCGGCCAAGGGAAATTGCTATGTATTCGAAATCACTCTCGGTGGGAGTTCCGTCATCAGTTACGGTGAACTCTATGTAATATGTGGCCTCATCCATGTCTGTTGTGTCCCAGATAAATAGTTGGCTGTCCGGGTTGAAACTTGCTCCTGATGGAAGCTCTGCCGGATCAGTATAAAAGGTCAGACTGTCTCCGTCAGGATCAGTGGCCGTTAGCACGAATTCCATTACATCACCGACATTTTCAACAAACCGGCTTCCGATCGGGTCGAGTACCGGCGGGCGGTTTACATCCCCGAGCGTTATTGTTATGAGTTCAGAATCGTTCTCCTCTCCCTCATCCCATACGCTGAACCACAGGTAGTAGTTGCCTGGAACAACTCCATCTGTCGACCAGCTGAAAAGGCCGGCCTCAGAATCGAATGCGTAATTCTCGGGAGCGGGCAGGACTTCATCTGTGCTGTCCGAAAACCAGAAAGGGCCGTCTTCAGGGTCAGTGGCGCTGATGGTAATTTCAAGGGTTTCTCCTGTAGCTACCTGCCTTGATCCTATCGGGTTTAAGACCGGGGGCTGGTTTACATAGGGTGCAGATTCATGATCGACAGTAATCGTCACTTCCTCATAATCACTCATGGGGGGAGATCCGTTATCGGTTACGATGAAAAGAACCTTATAATTTCCGGCAGAGCTAAAAGCCGCAGGCGTTTGCCAGGTGAATATATGTGTTTCAGGGTCCAACACCATGTCATCGTAATATATGCCATCATAGCTTGGCAGGTTGGCTGCATAATACGTCAGGCTGTCTTCGTTCGGGTCGCTGGCTGACAGTGTAATTTCAATCGCTTCTCCCTCATTCACCTGCCTGGGCCCGATTTCGTCGAGAACCGGGGCCATGTTATAAACCGGCTCAACCGCAATTGTGCCGGCATTGGTCGTCTGTCCGGCGATTACGGTTATGCCCGCTTCCCTTCCGGCGAGTACGACTGCGCCGTCCGCATCAATCATCAGGACCTCTATTGCGCGGTTGGTGCCGGACTTGACACCGGAGACGAGCCCTTCGTGTTGGTTGCAGGTCCACGAACCACCTCCGAGCAATGCGCCGGTTTCATCCAGAACCTCGACTTCGATCGTTTCAATCCCGTATTCGGCGCAGTTGATGGGTGGCCCCGAAATCTGTTTGGTGGCGGCAGAGCCGGATATGGTTGAACCGGCCACCTTCAGAGAAAACGTAATGGACCCGGTGTCAGGACCTGCATCCGAGCTGCTGCCGGAGCAACCAAAGAGCCCACATAAGCATAAACCTAGAGCTAAAAGCAGAATCATAGAAAAATTACTTGTCTGACTGACGCCGACTGACCGTGATGCTTTACAATCTCTCATCTATCCGCCCTCATTATTGATGGTCACCAGTTAACTCGTATCTGCCCTAATCCCAGGTCACCCGGATCCTTTGACCTGCGTTTTGTATCATCATCAACCACACTGTCGGTTTGAGATGTCTTTTCTTCCAAACTCTTCAGCATTTCCTTGCTTCTATTAGTGGAACCAACCAGATTCAGGCTTTGAAGCTCATCCAGGCCCTCCTGAGCCGGACGAAGCTCAGGATCCTGACGTAGTGCCTTCTGGTAATATGCCTGGGCCCTGTAGTATTGTCCCCGGTCAGTGCTGTCAATGGCATAGAACAGGTTGAATAGGGCTTTGATATTGGCAGTGAGCGGCTTTTCAAGTTCATGTTTCTGCTGGGCAGAAAGCTCGACTTCAAGCAGGGCGATTATCTCGAACAGAATCTGCTTTTCCAGGTCCAGCAACTCGCTGAGAGCCCCTTCACGCAAGGGCTGACGCAGCAGGCTTTCATCTGGTACATCCAGAAGATCGGATCTGATCCCCAGATCTGCCAGATCACTAGCGAGGATGTCGCCTCCTACCAGATAGCGGGCACCGGCCAGCTTCCCAACCCGCGGTGCCGTCTCTGCATCAACCAGGCCGGAAACACCCAGGTCCAGTTCTTCGAACAGGGCCTGCAGTTTGACACGCTCCAGAAGTTGAATCTGTTCCAGGCGGGAAAGGTCGGTCATAAGCATGAATGCCAGTCCTTTCTGCAGGGGGTTCAGCCTGGCCTTGCCGGTTTTATTGTGAAAGTAGAGCACCGCCACGGTATTGGAGCTGGCAGCCACCCCGAGGGTTTTTTCCTGCGCCAGCGCATTTTGAGCCCATAAACGCTGCTCTTCGGTCACTACCTGCCCGGCCCATAGCAAAGAAGCCATGAGCACCATGAATAGTATGCCGGTCAATAATAAAACATTTTTTTTCATCGCTATAGTTATCCTCGGTTCAACAGGCCAGGAAAGGCCCTTTTTTATTAAATCTTGAAATGTTTCTCCCCATAAATACCTAAATACCACATAATGACGCTACGCCGTCTGCTTTTATGGTCAAGCTGTTTTGTTTTACAAAATCATATGTATTATAATCTGAAATGCTCGATAAGAAAAGGTCTGATAAAAAAACTTTATATGAAAGAACTTCTGGAAATTACTTCCTTGACTTACGGTTATAATATGGAACGTGTCGACGAGGGCTTTGTGCCAAGTTATCTTAAACTCATATAGCTCTACCGACTTGATATATAAGCGATAAGGGCAGACTAATATGAAGGGGGTCATTATTGCAAAATAATTTTATCATGAAATAATCTATCACTGAATGGGTAATAGGAGGTATTGATTATTAGAGATAGAAGGCTATTATAAATTTGATTGTTAGTTGTCAGAAATCCGGCAACAAATGAGGTTGAAGCGTTAGTAACAAACATTACTATTAAGAGCAGCAATAAATAAGAGCAAGGAGGTCAAAAGGATGACAGAGCGTTTACAAGTTTATAAATGTGAGGTATGCGGCAATATTGTGGAGGTTCTGCATGAAGGCAAGGGAGAACTGGTCTGCTGTGGAGAGCCGATGAAGCTTTTTAAAGAAAATACGGTTGATGCGGCCAAAGAAAAACACGTTCCTGTCATTGAAAAGGTTTCCGATGGCTTCAAGGTGTCAGTTGGCGCCGTGCCTCACCCCATGGAAGAAAAACATTATATCGAATGGATCGAAATAATCGCCGACGGAAAGGCTTACAGGCAGTTTCTTAAACCCGGACAGGCGCCCGAGGCAGTTTTCTGTATCGATGCCCAGCAGATAACCGCACGGGAGTACTGCAATCTGCACGGGCTGTGGAAGGCTTAGAAAGGAAAGCGCATGATCAAAGAAAAAATACTTTCTGCAATTAACCGCCAGATCAATGCCGAATTGTATTCTGCTTATCTGTATCTTTCCATGAATGCCTATCTCAATTCAATTAACCTTAGTGGTTTTGCCAACTGGATGCGAGTTCAGGCACTGGAAGAGATGACACATGCCGATAAATTTTATCAGTATATTATCGAACGCGGAGGCAGGGTCATTTTGGAACTCATTGACAGCCCCCCTGCCGACTGGGCTTCGGCCCTGGAAGTATTTGAACACGTCTATGAACACGAGCAGAAAGTGACGAAATTGATCAATTCGTTGATGGATATTGCCATTGAGGAAAAAGACCATGCTACGATCAGTTTTCTCCGGTGGTTTGTAGACGAACAAGTCGAAGAAGAGTCCAGCGCCGATGGAATTCTGCAGAAGTTGAAGCTTATCGGTGACAGCGGCAGTGGTTTATTCATGATAGATAGTGAACTCGGCCAGAGGGTCTTTACCCCTACTGCCCCGGCATAAGTAATTTCTGCGTAGATATAGCTTTCAGTAAGATCTAGGAGGTTTTTCTTGGGCAAGAGTAGACCTTTGAGTAAATAAGGGATATAAATGGCTTTGAAGTTTAATGCAGACGAAGTCTTTGAAATGGCTTTGGAAATCGAGCGGCAGGGGGCAAAATTTTATCGCATCGCTGCCGAGATCTTTGATGATCCCGAAATAAAAAGATTGTTTTCAGGACTGGCCGAAATGGAGGACAAGCACGAACTGGAGTTTGCCTCGATGCGCAAGCATTTGGTGAGCAGCGAGGACTTTGCCCACACTTTTGATCCAGACAGTACGGCAGCTGCCTATTTACGATCCATGACACAGGGCAAGATTTTTAATCTCAAAAAAGACCTCAGCCAGACCTTAAGCGGGCGGGAGACAGTCAAAGATATTCTTATGATAGCCATTGATTCCGAGAGAGATTCCATTGTTTTTTATAATTCCTTGAAGCAGATTGTACCCCAATCCCTTGGCCGGGACAGGGTCGAAAAGATTATTGAAGAGGAGATTAAACATATTGTACTGTTAAGTGATAAAATCAATGCACTCTAAAGGATAGGAAGTAAAAGGAGAAAGAATTGTGGCAATGATTAACAAGGCAATCAAAGTGAGCGAACATGTTTACTGGGTTGGTGCCATTGACTGGACCATACGCGATTTTCACGGCTATACCACAAAGCGGGGCAGTAGCTATAATGCATATCTGATTCTGGCCGATAAAATAACCCTTATAGATACGGTCAAGGCTCCGTTTAAGGATGAGTTGCTTTCCCGTATATCATCTCTTATCGATCCTAGGGATATAGATTTTATGATATCCAATCATTCCGAAATGGATCATTCCGGATGTTTTGCAGAGTTGGTCAAGGAGCTCAAGCCCGAAAAAGCCTATGCGTCAACCATGGGTGTAAAAACCCTCGCGAACCATTTCAACTTCACCGATGAGATCATTGCGTTAAAGACCGCGGATGAGCTAAGCTTGGGCAATATGAAGCTTTCCTTTATGGAAACCCGTATGCTTCACTGGCCTGACAGTATGTTTACCTATCTGGAGGACGAGAATCTGTTATTCTCACAGGATGCATTTGGGATGCATTTGGCATCGAGCGAGAGATTTGTCGATGAAATCGATGAAAACATAATAAATTATGAGGCTGCTACATATTATGCGAACATACTTTTGCCATATTCGCAGCTGGTATTGAATCTGATTGAGCAGGTGAAAAATGCGGGTCTGGATATCTGGATCATAGCCCCGGACCATGGCCCGATCTGGCGCAAAGATTTGGGCAGGATCCTTGAATTGTATCAGCAATGGGCAAACCAAAAGCCGACCAGCAAGGCAGTTGTGTTGTACGACACCATGTGGCACAGCACCGAAAGAATGGCGCGAGCCATTGAGGAAGGTCTGATTGGGGGCGGTGCCAAGGCTGAGGTCATGTCAATGAGGGCTCATCATCGCAGCGAAGTGGTGTACGAGCTCTTGGATGCAGGTGCCCTGATTGCAGGATCTCCAACCCTTAACAACAATATTTTACCTTCGATGGCGGATGTTATGACGTATCTCAAAGGCCTGAAACCAAAAAATCTGTTAGGAGCAGCCTTTGGTTCTTATGGCTGGAGTGGTGAGTCTACTGCGTACCTAAATGATATTCTGGCCGAGATGAAGATCGAACTCGTATCTGACCCTATCAAGACCAAGTATGTTCCGGATCCCGACAGTCTTACGCTCTGTTACAATTTAGGCCTGAAAATAGCGGAAAAACTCAAAGAGGAACTCTAAGATGAGCAACGCACTTGATCAGAAGGCCTTATGGGATATCTCCTATGGTATATACGTGGTAACCTCGGTTCTGGGTGATAAAACCAACGCTCAGATTGCCAATTCGGTATTTCAGGCTGCAGTAAATCCGCCTCTGGTGGCGGTCAGCATCAACAAGAATAATCTTACCCATGAGTACATTCAAAAGAGCGGGGTTTTTACTATCTCTACCCTTGATCAGTCTACCCCAATGACTTTCATCGGACTGTTCGGTTTTAAATCCGGGCGTGATGTTGAGAAGTTGTCTCAGGTTGCGTGTAAACAAGGGCATATGAACTGCCCAATCGTAATTGAGAACGCTCTGTCATACTTGGAAGGCAGGGTAATCAGGACTGTTGATGCAGCCACCCATACCGTTTTTATCGCTGAAGTTATCGGCGGGGACGTGCTGAAATCCGGCACACCGCTTACCTATGCCTACTATCAGCAGGTGAAAAAGGGTAAATCTCCAAAAAATGCAACTACCTACAAGGGAGATTACACAGAGGAAAAGAACTCTGGTGAAAAACAGGAGGAGAATGCAAAGATGAAAAAGTATGTGTGTAGTGTTTGTGGTTATATTTATGATCCTGAAAAGGGCGATTCCGAGGGAAACATTCCAGCTGGGACCCCTTTTGCAAAGTTGCCCGATGACTGGGTTTGCCCTGTTTGCGGAGCTTCCAAGGACGAATTCGAACCTGAAGACTGATTCGAAAAGTATTTTTTGAAGCCATCTTCTTTGCAGTATAATTAGGTTCAAGCGTTTGTTTAAAATGAAGGGCACTTTCAAAAAAGTGGCCCCAACAAGACAATAACCAGGGATTTTAATACGTGCCATATGGCTCTAAACAAGCATGTTGATTGTTGCAAAATAATGTATAAATAATCTTTAAGAATAACCGTAAAGATATAAGCATTGTACTTCTTTTTCGTATGAAATGGGAGAAAATATAGCAAATAGTGCATGAGGAGGAAAAATTGTAATGGATGATAAGATCCGGGATGCAATACATCAGGCCTATACCGGAGAGTCAAAGGCAGCCCTGAGGCTCAAGGTTTTTGCCGACAAGGCTGATGAGGAAGGATATTCGCAATTGGCCAAATTGTTTAGGGTGATAGCTTTTTCAGAAGAGATTCATGGAAAGAGGGCCTTGAAATTGCTCAAGGAGATCAAGGGCACCGAAGAGAATCTCTCAGACAGCTTTGAATCGGAAACCCGTGTGGCTCAGGTTGCCTATGATCAATTTGTCAAACAGGCAGAAGCGGTAGATGATCGGGCGTCTTCAATATATTTCAGTCAGTCAAAGGATGTGGAGGAAACTCACGCCAAACTATATAAGGAAGCCATGGATCACATTCTGGAAGAACGGGAGACCATTTATTATGTGTGTGAAGTCTGTGGCTATGTTTCCGATGGAATTCTGCCGGAAGAATGTCCTGTTTGTGCCGCCAAAAAGGACAAATTCGTCAAATTTGAATAGGCGGATATATGATTCGTTACCGGATTAGTCTGGATGACTTTTTTTAATTTGCCCGCCGATAATTTTCAGACAGTGTCCTTGACATAATCCAGGTGCGACTTAACATAGATCTCAAGCCTTGGGTTCGTTTGGGTGTGAGTTGAGTCCCCATAGGCCCTTGCTCTCGTTCCGGACCCAAGGCTTTTATTTTACTACCAATTTGGTAAATATATTAAACTGTACACGCTTTATCCTATTTTTGCCAGGTCAGTTTCACCAGATCACACAGGAGCCCGATCCTGGTATACCCGTGGCCTGTTTCATATGAGGTAAGGAAGGAAAGGCAAAGCCGCAGCTTGTCTTCATTTTTGGTATAGTAAACAGTATTCCACAGTATATTCCATGAATAAGAAGAATCTGTTTGTTTGCCGTGCATTAGTGTTAAAAGCGGAGCCCAGTTTCTTTGGAAGCCTTTATGTTGGAATGGGATAATATTCGGAATATTCCATGAGCGATAGCCGTTCTGATTTGATGAATGCCACAGCGGCCATATATCAAATGTGTCGTTACTTGTTCCATCACGGCTGACCACATGGGTTGTGCCACTCAGGATAAGAAACTTATTTTTTGTCTTGAGAGTGTCGGTTTCAGTATCCAGATTATAGTCGGTTCTGAAAACCGGCCACAAGATGGTTTTCATCCGCTGTTGGGTGCCTTCATATTTTGACCAGTAAAACGGAAATATCCGGGTCTCTTCATATGCTCCACTTGCGAAGCGGACAATCGGCCAGGGACAATCGAGACTGTGATGTGGGGAGTTGTAATCGTGGTTTGCAGTGAACAGAGGCCATAAGACGGATGTACTCCTGTTGGAAGGCCCCCAGGCAGAAAGGTAAAACGGCAGGAATGCATCCATGTTTTGGGTGCCTCTTTTGCGGTGGTAGATTGGCCATAACACGTATGTGTAGTGTTCATCAGACGTTGTTCTGCTGCCATAGAAAGGGAAGATCCTGAATTGTTTGTCCGGGCTGTACTTGAAGATGGGCCACAGAACAGAATATGCTTTGATATCATCGCGTTCGGTTTCACTATACAAAGGCCAGAGTACAAAATGTGCCTTATCAAAGCCGAAGCGATGATACGTTTTGCCGTAGAGCGGAAAGACACCTCCGTATTTTTGTTCCTGATACCTGCCGTAGAAAAAGGGGAAAAGATTCACTCTATCTGCATCTTCACTATAGTCGTGTTTGTATATCGGTGTGAATCGACCACGATTTTCGCTGAAATGTCCAAGGGGGAAGAGAACATCGGTCCCTGAGTTATTTGTAAAGTAAAGCGGCCTGATGGCATGGAAGGTCTCAGTATATTCAAAAATTGGCCCCAAAGCCTTCAAGCAAAAGCTCTGATCATCGGACTGATAGTAGAATACAGGTGCCAGATTGATTTCGATGCCGTATGCCCTGCTTGATGTAGTGAAAGCCGCGATCAGAATGATGATATTGAGAAACGACAGACGCAAAGCTATTTTACCACACAATACCCAGGATAGTACCCAGAACCGATATTGGTGTCTGCTCTTCGATGCCCGCTACGGCATTATTGGCATTGCGAAGCGTTTCCGTAAGGGTATAGTACATTTCATCGTCCACCAGAATATGACCCAGGGTTCCTCTTCCGGCCACGATTTCATCACTGACGAATTTGAGATTTTCCGTAAGAGTGACCAGGTTGTAGTAGACGGTGCTGTCGCCGAGTAACATGGTCAGGGTGTTTTCCTCTTCCATCTGCCCGACGAGTCTCTGCATCGTGCCCATGACTTGAGTCAATGTCATATAGAGTTCTTCGTCATTGAGAAGCTTACCAATTGTGCCCTGACCGGTGTAGATGGTTTCAACGATGTCGGCAACACCATGGCTGGTCTGGGCCAATTCCTGTGAGATAACAGCCAGATTATCAGTGGCTTGTTGTAGATTGACAACCATGAGAGAGATGCTGTCTCGGTTTTCGGCGACAATTTCAGATAGATTGAGGCTCAGATTGTTGATGCTTTCAATGCTGCCTTTGATGTTGGCGATACCTTCCTCGGTGCCGAAGATTGCGTTCAGGGAGTCCGTGAAATGGGCTAGGTTGTCTGATATTTGACCAAGTTGCATGAGGAGATAATCGACCGAAGGCGGCACCTCGGTTCTGGGAAGATTTCCTCCCGGCTTGATGATAGCGTTTGAGATTCCGGGTTTTAGAATAATGATCTTATCGCCCAGCACTCCCTTGGTCCCGACGGCGGCTACAGAGTCAATCGGCAGATGGATATCCTCGTTAATGGCAGTTGTTACTACCGCGGAAAAATCCTTGTTCAGAGCGATATCAGTGACTGATCCAACCGCCACTCCGGCCAATTCAAGCGGTGATCCGGTCTTAAGGCCTTCCACGGAGGTGAAGGCCATTGTAATCGGGTATGTTGACTTTTTGGAAAAGCTGAATTCTCCGATGGTAATCGAGAGAACAATAAACACTACAATGATTAAAAAAACAAAAATACCTACCCTGGCTTCATTATTCATTCATAACCCCGTTTCGGAATATATTGAAGCAATTATAACTCATTAAAACGATTTTTGATTTTTTTATTCAGTTTCTCGTTTGAGCCTCCTGAAAGTACAGAAGACTTCAAATAGTAGTCCAGGGCCTCTGATGTGGATTGCAGATGGTAAAGAATATCTCCCATATGTTCATTGATGATGGGATCATCGCTTAAGTAGTGCAGGGCTTTTTTCATGTAATAAAGCGCGTCATCGGCTCGATTCATCTTAAAAAGAACCCAAGCCATGGAATCAAGAATATATCCGGTTTCCGGCTTCATTCTCAGGGCCTCTTGTATCATAGCATAAGCGCGATCCAGATGTATACCTTCATCAGCCCAGAGATAACCAACGAAGTTCAATCCTATTGGATCATGCGGATAGCGTTCCAATAATCCGAGAGAAACCTCCAGTGCCAAATCTCTTTTGCCGACGCTTTCCAGCTCGGTGGCCAGTTCGTAACCAAGATTTTTGAAGGCCTTTTCAGTTGAATGCTTCTGCCATGCTGTTTTCAGTAATTCGAGGGCCTGATTGGGCCTCCCCATATCTTTCAATATCGAGGACTTCAGGAGGATGGCATCGCATCCTATTTCTCCCTCTGGGAGTATTTCTTCAAGAATCGACAGGGCTTCAGCCCACTGTTCAAGCCCTGCATAAGCAATGGCCAGATGATATTTATCAAGATCCTGCATTGTCTCGATGCTCAACAAATGTTTACGAGCATCTGCATAGCGTTTCTCCTGGAGCTCTAAAAGGATCAGCTTTTTAAGGTGATCTTCGTTTGGTTGCAGGTCCATAAGAGTCTGGATATAAACTAGTGCTTGGGCATAATTTTGCTGTTCAATGTACAGCTCCGCCATGGCATTGAGGGCTTCTTTGGACGTTGGATCAATTGCCAGTAATCTTCCATATACTTCCTGTGCTTTATCAGGTTGCCCAAGCACTTCATAGGTTTTGCCCAAATCCAGATAGGCCGGTCTGAATTCACTCTGGCTTTCTGTCAGCTCTTCCAGGATATTTTTTGCAGCGATGTAATCTTGGTCTCCAAAGTATGCCTTGGCAAGGTAGTAGCGTATTTGCCAATCACCGTATCTGATGTGAAGATCTTCCAGAATTGTCTTGGCTTCTTTGAAGTTTGATACAATCATGTTCAGATTTGCCAGGTAGAGTTGAAGTTCTCTGTTATCCGGGTATTTGTCAATGAGCCTCTCGGCGTCACTGATTGCCTGCGACCACTTGCCGGTCCTAGCATAGATCTTGGTCCTGAGTTCAAGCGCACCGGTAGCGTATGATCCTTCTTCTATCACTTTGTCTAATGCATCGAGAGCCTTATTGTTATTGTTGGTTATGAAGTTGATCCGTGCCAGGGCAAACAGGGCATAGGGGTCATCTATTTTTAAGTAAAGTTGCCGCGCGTGTTCCCGATCTCCTTGGAGTTCGGCATACCTGGCCAGGGTCATAGCCAGATAGGGACTGAGTTCACGTTTTTTGATTGCAGGTTTGTCTGCTTCGAGATGTGCGCACGAGCCCATAAAGAGTAGGAAAAGCAGGCTTATAAGTGGAAGTGCAAACTTAAGAATTTGCAATCTTGAGCATCTCCTTGACGGTTTTAGCTGGATCTGGGCTGCCGAATATGCTGGAGCCGGCTACAAAGACATCAATACCTTTTTCATACAGCATGCCGATATTTTCTGTATCGACTCCTCCGTCGATCTGTATCAGGATATCTCTGCCGGCAATCATTTTTTTTGCCCGTACTATTTTCGGGATCACCGCCTCAATGAAAGACTGTCCGCCGAAACCCGGATTTACGCTCATGATCAGGATCAGATCCACAAGATCAAGGCAGTATTCAATACAATCCAGGGATGTTGCCGGATTTAGTGAGACCCCGGCTTTTAAACCCAGTTCTCTGATTCTTGAAAGACTGCGGTGCAGGTGGTTGGTTGCTTCTGCATGGATGGTTATTCCATCGGCGCCTGCTTTGGCAAAATCCTCAATGTATCTGTCCGGTTCGGTGATCATGAGGTGACAGTCAAGATAACCATCCGTAATTTTACGGATATCCTTTACAACAATCGGGCCGATAGTAATGTTGGGCACAAATATACCATCCATCACATCTACATGTACCCACTGTGCCCCGGCCGAGACCAAGGTGGTAATATCCTCTTCCAAGTGAGCAAAATTTGCGGAAAGAATTGAAGGTGCAATAATCATAACTCTATCTCCTCACTTTTTCCTAATATTATATCCGTCTGCTTTAACCCACAGGCAAATGCTTTATTGTCAATAGCCTTTTTGCCTTCGAGCTGCAATATCTCGGGAATGATAAAACCTCCGTTACAGGCAATTTTTATATCTTTGCCTTCCCTAAAGAGGGTGCCGAATGTGTAATCGTGATCTTTGATCATGTAGTGCGCTTTTTTAAGCTTTAACAATTTATCTTCAATAAAGGTATATGCACATGGCCACGGCACAAAGCCACGGATCATGTTATGAATGCTCCGGGGGGGGCTTGACCAGTCGATATTTCCTTCTTCTTTCCTGAGCATGGGGGCAAGTGTTGCTCTGGTATGGTCCTGTTCTTTTGCTTGAAGACTCTCGTATTCAATCCGATACAGGCATTCCAGAAGATTTTCCGCCCCAAGATGTGCGAGTTTATATGAAACCTCTATGACATCTTCATTTTCAGCAATTTCTAGTGCTGATTGCAAATAGACCGGCCCGGAATCCATCCCTTCATCAATACGCATGATACTGACACCGGTCGTAGAGCAGCCGTTTAGAATGGCTCTGTTTATGGGAGCAGCACCCCGGAATGCAGGCAGCAGGGATGCATGGACGTTGATGAATCCATGCCTGGCCAGAGGGAACATTTCTGATGGGATCATCTTGCCGTAAGCCACCACGATCACAGCATCCGCGGCACATGCGCGTAGAGCCTGATATACATCGGTATTTGATTTTAAGGTGGTTGGCTGGATTACGCGAAGCTCATGCTCCAATGCCATCTGTTTTACCGCAGGGGGTAGAAGTTTTTTCCCTCGTCCTTTGGGTTTATCGGGCTGTGTTACAACCAGACAGATTTCATGAGCGTCTGAATCAAGCAGGGCCTTGAGGGTAGACAAGGCAAAATCAGGAGTGCCCATGAAGACAAGTTTCATATTTTCCCTTTTTTTCTTTTCTTCAGGTAGATGGTTCGTTTCAACTTAGAGGCATAGTCCAAGATTACCTTTCCGTCGAGGTGATCGATTTCGTGCTGAAAAATTCGGGCCGGAAATCCTTCGATTTCTAACTCGATCTCTTTCCCCTGAAGGGTAACCCCCCGGATGAGTAGACGGAGAGAACGCGGCACATCAACGGAAAACTCAGGAACACTCAGACACATTTCACTATCAACCTCTTTTCCTTCCCGCTCCACGATAACCGGATTTATAAGGCTTATAAGCCGACCGGAATCGCTTTTTGATGTAGGGTCGACAACGATCAGGCGTTTGTCAACACCCACCTGAGGTGCAGCGAGACCAACCCCTGGGGCTTGATACATTATTTCCGCCATTTCTTCGGCCAGGGAAATTATATTATAGTCGATCTTTTCAATTTCATTGGCTTTATTACACAGAACCGGTTCAGGATATACAACAATTTTTTTTGATGACATAATATCCTAGCATAAAACCAAAGAGAATCGCATGTCAAGAAGCTCTAGCTCTTGGTATTTCAGGGAACAGAGGTGGGTTGCGAAATGCCAGAAAGGCTTTGCATTTTTTGTTATATTTACAGGCCCGGAGGCATACGTCTATTGCTATCTTCGGCTGTCCCTTGCGTTTGGGACAGTGAATATACGTCCTCATGATAGTTGAAACCCTCCCTGTTCAAATGCGTCTCTCAGTAGTTTTTCTTCCAACTCCATACCGACCAAGAGCTTGAAGTTTCTCTTGGTCTGGTGATAGAGCATAGCATGACCGGGGATGACTTCAAAGCCCATTTCAGACCCTTTTTGAAAAAAGGCGCTCGGTTGCATCACCGTCTCGAAAAGCCTGGCATCTGGATGCAGATGTGAAAAATCGACATCGAAGGGAATCGAATCAATGATCGGGGTTGCCTGGATAATGATGTCCATCTTTTTCAAAAGATCCCACTGGAACAAAGAAATTGTGTCTGGCGGGAAAAGGTTTTGCACCTGTAGTGCTCTGGATTTTGATCTGTTCAGAATATAGATATGCTGAGCACCTCCATGTAGCAGGGCATCAATTATGGCCCGAGCTGCACCGCCGGCACCGAGTATTAGGCAATGCGAGCCCTTGACATTGCCCAGTGCTCTAAGAGCTCCTATTCCGTCGGTATTGTAGCCCAGAAGCGTTCCGTCTTGTCTGCGTGCCACCGTATTCACGGCGCCGGTGTGTGAGGAAATCGGGCACAGAATATCCAGGCACTTGGCAACAGTTTCCTTGTGGGGTACGGTGATGTTAAATCCTTTCAGATTATGCCATGAGCGATAAGCACGTAAGGTGCTTCCCACCGCCTCTGGAGACACATCATGAGCAATGTAAACCATGTCAAGGTTAAGGCTCGAGAAAATGTGGTTATAGATCCTTGGGGCTACAACTCTGGTGGAAGGATGCGCAAGGATTGTAAAGACAGCGGTTGTGCCGGTTATCATCACTCTAGCGGCTTGTTTCTTTTATTCTCTCGGCAATTTGCGAGAGAATTTCGCCTGCGGAACCTTGAACAAGAAAGTCGGAAACTGCTCCGGTCAACGGTGTCGGTTCACGGTTTATCTCAATTACATTACAGTGTGTTTTCATAACCGGTATATTCGCGAGCCCAATGAGCATGTTGTTCATACCCTTAGCGATAAGCGGCAGAGATGCCGCCGGTTCGACCTGAGCCGAGGTGCCGATCACTAGCATGAGGTCGCACAGATTGGCCTCTTTAGTTGATTCGATCATTGCCTTTTGCGGAATGGCTTCACCAAAGAAAACAGCATCCGGTTTCAATGTGCCGCCACAGCTGCATAACGGGGGGAAGATATTTTCAAGGTCTTTGAGGACCTTTTGATATCCGTATTTTGCTCCGCAATTCAAACATTTTGCAAAGAGCAGATTACCATGAAACTCGACAACATTTTTACTGCCGGCTTTTTGATGAAGGTTATCTACATTCTGGGTGATAATGGTTTTTATGATCCCGATTTTTTCCAGATACGAAAGGGCCAGGTGCCCCTGGTTGGGTTGTGCCTCCCACAGGGTAAAATCACTGTTGCCGTGCATATCGAGCAGTGCCTCCCAAACTTCTTTGGGATTTTCAAGAAACCGTTCATAGAAAAACATGGCAGGATCATACTGCTCCCAAATGCCTCCGGGGGATCGAAAGTCAGGAACGCCTGATTCTGTGGATATGCCGGCTCCTGACAGTACGATGGCGTGGTTTGATGCTAGAAGAAGCTCTGCGGTATTGTCAATTAAAGAACAACCCATAGGTAAAAATTAACAAAAATAGTTGGAAAAATCAAGAAATATTGATTTATTTGTCAATGGATTTGATAACCTGTTCGGGATCAAACAAATCATTTTCCACTTTGGCGTGGAATGTGTATTGCAACAGGTGCACATCACTTTGATTTCCGGTGGAATCTTTTACCTGGATTCTCTTAAGAAAATTCTTATCATCCAGCCAGACGTGGATTGAGCCTGTACCGGTTTTCGGTATCAGGGTAAAATAATCGCTGTTTTCTTGGATTGAATAATTTTCGGACAAGCTTCCGATTCCGGAAAAGAATGCCAGAATATTCTGGGTTGCAATTTCTTTTGGTATCTCCTGAATACTTGAGGTCCCTTCATCGGGTAAATATATCCAGACGGTATCCTCTTTCAGAATGATAATCTGTTTCTGTGGGGTATACACATCCATCCTGACACCGAGACCGCGTTTATATGAGACTTTTCCGGTGAAATGGATCTGTTTATTGACGATGCTCTGGTAGGTGTCCTGGTAAAATTCTACCGTGAAATGAGAATGCTGTTCATAGCTGCGCTGGACATCCAAAAGCGTATCTGCGAGGAGCAGAGTTGCTGTGAAAAGTATAACTATCGAGAGCAAAAGGCTACGTTTCCATTTCATCGTCATATGCCTTAACCAAAACTTTGCGTGGTTTGCCGGCTGTGTCGGCAGGGCCGATAATGCCGTCATGTTCCATTTGTTCTATAATCCGGGCTGCCCGGTTATATCCGATCCTGAATCTTCTCTGAACGAGTGATATGGAAGCTGAGCCTCTCTTTGTTACGAATTCCAAGGCTTCATCATACATCGGGTCAAAGCCGTTTTCCCCCGTGTGATTAGTTATTTCTTCCTGGGAAAGCTCGGATATATGTTTTTCGATATCTTCAATATACTCAGGCTCTTTCTGCTCCCTGAGAAAATTTACCACGCTGTCGATTTCTTCCTCTGATACGTAAGCTCCGTGTACCCGCCTAAGGAATGAGTTTCCGGGGGAGAGCAGGAGCATATCTCCCAGGCCGAGCAACTGTTCGGCTCCCGATCCGTCGATTATCGTTTTTGAGTCTATCTTTGATGATACCCTGAAGGAAATTCTGGCCGGGAAATTGGCCTTGATCAGCCCGGTAATAACGTCTACCGATGGACGTTGGGTAGCAACAATCATGTATATGCCCGCTGCTCGCGCCATCTGTGCCAGCCGGGCAATATACATCTCAATTTCACGGTTTGCCATAATCAGATCAGCCATTTCATCGATTACAATCACAAGTTTTGGCAGCAATCCGTACTCTTTATCTTCTTCCCGCAGTAATGCCAGAGTTGGGATTGCATCCTTGAGGGTTTTTTTGCTTTTCCTGTTAAATGTGTCGATATTTTTTACACCGAACTCCTTGAATAGCTTATATCTTTTCTCCATCTCAAGAACGACCCACTTGAGAACGGGCAGAGAGTCACTTGTATCCGATACTACCGGATGCATCAGATGGGGAATGCCTTCATAATGAGAGAGCTCGATTCGCTTCGGATCTATCATGATAAACTTCAGCTCGGTGGGATTACAGCGATAGATCAGAGAGAGAATCATGGTGTTCAGACCCACACTCTTGCCTGTTCCTGTTGCCCCGGCAATCAAGAGATGGGGCATTTTAGCCAGGTCGGTTACTACCGGGGCGCCTTCAATATTTGTGCCTAGAGCAAGGGTCAGAGGGGCTGTGGATGTTATGAACTTTTCACTGGCTAAAATTTTTCTTAAGAATACGATTTCACGGTTTCTGTTCGGGATTTCAATTCCAACGGCATTCTTCCCAGGGATGGGTGCGACCACCCTTACCGGGGCTGCTTTCAGCGCCATGGCCAAATCATCCGCCAGAGAAACGATTTTATTAATTTTGATTCCCGGGGCCGGGGTATATTCGTACATGGTAATTACAGGACCGGGTTTAATCTCGTGAATTTCCCCATGCACCCCGAAATCTTTCAACTTTGTTGTAATAAGGGCAGCATTGGCCTTGAGTTCCTTGGGGGTAATCGGGTTTTTTCTGGATTCGACGTCGTTGAGTAACGACAGCGAGGGGAACTGATAGGTTTCGATAAAATTGAGCTGGGCCTGTTTCGGTACCTCCTGTATCTGTTTGCTCTGAGATTCGACAATCGTGATTTGGGGGTCTGTGTTTCCCTGTGGAATGTCGCTGTTTTTTTTGGTTGGTTTTTTCGGGGGATGTTTTTTTTCAGCATACGCTTTGTTTTCACGCATGGATTGTATTTTAGTTTTTAGCTTGGCGTTTGTTTCCTGGATGAATCTGGCGAGAGGCGCAACATCATAACCCAACATCACTCCGGCGCAAAGCAGTGTAAGGAGCAAGATCAGCGATCCCCAACGGTTCAGGTAGGCCTCCAGGGCATTGCCGATAATTGCCCCTGTTATTCCGCTGGCATTGGTCTTCCCTATTATTGTGGCTTCACCGAAGAAAACTCCGACTATACCCAGAACAACAAGAAGTAGGATAAAAGAGCTTAAAATATTTAACCATTCTACCGGTTTTTTCTTAACGAAGCAGCGATATGCGTATTCAAAAAGAAAAATAGGGATAATAAAGGCGCTGATACCAAAGATAATCAAAAGCCCGCTGGCAGTGTACGATCCGAGTTTGCCCATCAGGTTGTGGATATTTTCAACCTGTACCGAATGTGAGATACTGGGATCGACGGAAGAATAAGACAAAAGGGCCAGCAGCAGGAAAAAGGCAATGAATGCAATGAAGAGCCCCAGAATCTTAAATGGAGTTGTCGTAGTAATATTTTGTTTCGCCATATGCCCTTATACCATGCTTGCCGCTAGATAGATAATCCCCACCAGCCAGCAGTATACAGAAAATATAAAAAAATTGTGTCTTCTTAATGTCCATACCAAAAATTTCAAAGAAATCAACCCTACAATAAATGCTGTAAGTGTTCCGGCCACGTCGCATATTGTAATACCATGATCAGCTCCGCTCCATTCCAGGGCTACAGCCCCAAGAATGACCGGAATTGCCGCAATGAAGGAATAGCTGGCGGCCCATGTGCGGTCCATGCCGAGGGCAACCCCTGCAAAAATGGTAGACCCTGACCTCGATATTCCGGGTATAATGGCGATTGCCTGAAACAGACCGATAATAACGGCATCGATAAAACGGATTCTGCCATAGGGTCTGTCGGTTGATTTCATGCGATCGGTCAGGAAGGTCAGGATTCCTGTAACGAGCAGCATAGCTGCGGCAAGTTTTGGCATGGAAAACAGGCTTTCAAACGGATTTCTGAAGACAAGACCAAGTATGCCGGTAACGATTGTCGTAAGCAGTATGCAGCCAACGATTTTTACCTTGTCCGTTTGAATATGGCCGGGTATGATTCCTTTGATAAGATCAATAATCTCCCGGAAAAAAAAGACAACTACGGCCAGTGTTGTTCCCAGATGGACAGATACGTCAAAGACAAGATCTCCAATCCATTTTTCACCAAAGAAGCCCTGTAGAATTGCAAGGTGTCCGGAACTGGAAACAGGCAGAAATTCGGTGAGGCCTTGGACGGTGCCCAGCAGCAGAGCGATGAGGATCTCCGGCAATTATATCTCCATAATGATTGGGATTATCATGGGCTTTTTCCCCAGCCTGGCCTTGAGGGTAAGCCCCAGTTCTTCCCGCAGCAATGTTTGCAGGGCCGGTATGTCGAGTTCTTTTTGCAGTCCTGTTTTGAGTGTTTCCTGTGCTTTTTGTCTAACCGCATCGATAATTTCCTGCTCCATACTTGCAGGCACAACACCCTTACACATGACATCAGGACCTAACACAACCCCGGATGTGTTTCCATCGATAACTGCAAATGCTACCAAGAGCCCTCCGGCGGAGATATGTCTGCGATCCCTCAGAACAACATCCTGTATATCGCCGGTAAGCTGACCGTCTACGAAACATTTTCCATGAGGAGCCTCGTCGGTGATATGCATGCCGTCTTGTTGGATAGTCCAAATTTGTCCAGGGCGGGAGAAAATGACCTGTGACGTTAGTTCCGGGATGGATTTTACAATGTTTCCCAGGGCCTTCATGTGCCTGAGTTCACCATGGATAGGCATGACGATTTGAGGCTTGAGTAGTTTAAGTGCACTACGAACTTCGTCATGTGTGGCGTGCCCGGTGGCATGAACGTCTGCCACATCCGGATAGTATACCTCTGCTCCGAATTCAATGAGCTGATCTATGCATCTGGCAATCGCTATTTCGTTGCCGGGAATAATTCTGGCGGAGATGATAACACTGTCATCTGTTTTCACCTTGAATTTATGCCATCCTCTGGCTATCAGAGATAATGCCGAATATCCTTCCCCCTGAGTTCCGGTGCAAAGAATAAGGAGCTTATCCCGTTTGACTGAAGAAATCATTTCCGGGTTGATCATATCGGCGGGATTCAGTTCCAGAACATTCAAATCGGTTGCGATATCGACAACCTGATTCAGGCTGCGCCCGATGATGGCGATCTTGCGGTTGTTTTTCAGGGCAAGTTCATACAGGGCCTGAATGCGTTTGACATGGCTTGAAAAGGTTGCCACCAGCACAGCGCCGGGAGTTTCTTTAATGATTGTATCGATATTTTTTGATATTTTTGCTTCGTCAGTGCACTTGGGTTCGACCGCCGCATTGGTGCTTTCACAGAGGAAAAGTCGAATCGAGCCATCAACGGTTCCATAGCTCTTGGGAGCCCGGCGGAAATCTCCCGAGTGCACGATTGTTCCCTGGATTGTATGAAAGATCAAAGAAAAACATCCTATAGTGGAATGTTGTACCTCTATGAAATCGATGTCCATCCCGCACAGCGCTAGCTGCTTTCCATGTTCAACAGGCACCAGATTGATTTTTCCGTCCATTTCGTATTCTCTGAGCTTTCGCCTGAGAAGTTCGAGGGTGAAAGGATGACCGTAAACCGGAATAGGCGCATCTCTGAGAAGATACGGCAGAGCGCCGATGTGGTCTTCATGTCCATGGGTGAGCAGTATGCCCTGAAATGCCTCCTGATTTTGAATTACATATGTAAAGTCAGGTATAATCTGGTCAATTCCGGTCGGCGTATACTTGGGGAACATCAATCCCGCATCGATCAAGATCGAGCCCCGGCTCGTCTCAATTACGGTGGAGTTCAGGCCGAATTCTCGGACACCACCCAAAGGGATTATTCTGACATAACTCATAGTTGATCACCTGCAAGAGAAAGTATACGATCACGCAGCTTCTGAGAGACGCTCTGGATATCCAGGGACGACTGTTGGGATAATGGAATCTGTTCGCAAAGCATTGGATCTCCGATTCTGATAGTTACCGGAACGCGCTTGATACTATTTGTCCAGCGAGGCATAAGGCCGTAGGCTCCGGATATACCAACCGGGACTATGGGCTTGCCGAGTGCGAGCACAAGGCGCATGGTACCTTCTTTAAAGGGCAGCATCCTTCCATCCCAGCTGCGTTCGCCTTCGGGAAATATTCCCAGGATATGGCCTTGTTGGACAATCCGGATAGCGTTTCTGACCGCCTGGATGTCCGTGTTGTAGCGCCTGACGGGAAACGATCGGCCGAGCCTGAGGAACCAGAAAAGAAAGGCACCCTTATATTGTGAATTTTTGGCCATAAACCAGATGTAACGTTTGGGAAATACCCCGAGAATAACTGAATCCAGAAAAGAACAATGGTTGACCAGCATTATGGCGGAACCGCTATCGGGAATATTCTCCAGACCCTCAATTTGCACCGAGAAAATTGTTTTTATTAATGGTTTTGCAAATTTACGCACCATTGCAAAAAACAAACTGAAATCGTTGCGGTACCATTTGTGTATGGGCATACGCAGCTCTTTGGTTTTCTTATCGCTCTGAGATTTTGTCTTGCGATCACCAATAAAATGAATCCTCGGATAAAATTCAGAAATTTTCTTGGGTGCATGAAATTTTCTCAGGGCCTGCTGGATGAAATCTTCCCATTTTTTGCCGGATTCTTCAAGAAAATCAAAAAAAAGCGGGCCGTAATTTTTGCTCACCACTATTATGGTATTGGATTCGATCGTGATTGACATAACTGTATCAAACGGGACCGGCTTTGTTTCGTTTCGGCCGTGAAAGATCAGAGATTCAGTGGTAAGGGTCAGTGTACCTTCGTCTAGGGCTTGCCTGGTAAAGTGATTGGCGGTAATGCCCCCGTAGCCCTTATAAACACCGGAGATATGTTCTGTTGCAAGTTTTACCTGTTTGCTTTCCAGAATTACACCGGTTTGCGTCTCAGGCAAATCGAATGCGAGCACTTTATCATACCAGTAGGCTATGCTTTCCTCCTTGCCGTTGATGGCAATTCGGGTTCCGGAAAGGGTTTCAACTTCTGCCTTGCATGATCGGCAGGTATTGCCGGCTAGCCAGTCAAAACTGGAACAGATTGGGCATCGGTAAAGAATATCTGTTATCATTCTCCGCCTGCCAATCCTTGTTTCAGGGCTTCATGAACCGCATTTATAAGCGGATTTATATCGGATTCAAAGTCTGCAGGAGTGATCGGTTTGCCAATCCTGAGTGTAATCGTACCGGGTTTTGTGCTTAATGAATGTTTTGGCAGGATATCTCGGGAGCCGAGAACGGTAATTGGTACTATTAGTGCGCCGGATTTGATGGCCAAATGAAATCCGCCCTTTTTGAAAGGAAATTGGATGTTCCCGTCGTCCGAGCGGGTTCCTTCAGGGAAGATCATGATCGAGGCACCATCACGTATCCGCTGAGCCGCAACATCCATGCTGGCCATAGCTTTGGTATGGTCTGTCCTGTCGATCATTATATAACCGGCTCGCTTCATGGCCTGGGCAAACAGCGGTATCCGGAAGAGTTCTTTCTTGACTGTCCAGCGGAACTGAACGTTGAGATATCCGAGAATCGCCAGTACGTCGAAGTGACTGACATGGTTTGGCATGTAAATTGCTGGGACATCAGGAATATTATCCGCCCCTTCTACCGTAACCTTTACCCTGGAGCAGAAAAGGGTCCATCTGGCCCAGTAGCGGGCATCAATGTGGGACAGGTTGCCGGATCGGGTAAAAATGGACGCCAGGCTATGGGGGATGATCATCAGAACAATATACGTCGCGGATCCAAGTAATCCAATAAAACTCCAAAACATAGTCTTTACCTCTAGTTGAGTTTGGTTGAAAAGTCAAGTAAAGCGCACTGCAAGCCGTTTTCCTTAAGGGTCTTTGCTGCTGGTCCCTTATCCCTGAAGCTCGACAAGATGTATGGTCTCATAGAACATCTTCTCCCGGGAATTTATGGCCGCAAGTGACAACCTGGAGCCAGTATGAACAAGAATCAGATAGCCGATTTACCTGCGCAGTCACATATCGTTTGTAATGTAGAATCGCGCTTTGACGTTCTAGTGGCACCATTGTATTCATCGGCAAACAAAGCTTTGTTTGGAAATTTCCGGTTTTGGCCACCATGATTGCATCAGCAATCAGATCGGATACAAACATGGACATAAACTCCCTCTTGCATCTCTATCGGTTGGAAGTCTATTATTCTGAACATGAGAAAACTCGGTTTGCTTGAGAGACTAATAATCGCCTACGCTGTTTTTGTGGTGGTGCTGCTGGGTCTCAATATCTTTCTATTGTACGTTTCTTCCAGACTCTCTAATGTTACCTCGGAGGTCTATCTCGTAGATTACCGCAAGAATGAGGTCACCGACAAGCTTCTCGAAAATCTTATTTCCCTGGAGCAAACTACAAAACAATATATGCTCTTGCAGAAGGAAACCTATAAGGAGCTGTTTGACAAGCAAATCCAGGATGTTCAGGGAGCCTGGAATTATCTGAACTCCGAAGGTGTCGTCTATGACGATGATGAAAGAGAGATGCTTGTCAATGCCAAGGATATCTGGGAAGCGTTTTTGGTACAGCTCTATTCGCAAATTTCTGATATTCCTGGCGATTCCCAGGCTCTTGATGATATATTCAAATACAACAGCACACAGGTCGAAAAGCTGGTCAGAATAGCCAGATACAGCGATAACCTGGCGAACGAAGCTCTTGATAAAAAGGTGGTTTATCTGAAAGGATTGGGGGATCAACTGGAATCGTTCACCTGGTGGGCCTTTGGAATAGCCCTGTGTATCGGCTTGATTGTGCCCTTGATAATCTATCGCAGTATTATCAGGGATTTGGGCTCAATAAAAAAGGGCATCAAACACATAGCCGATGGTGATTTTTCCTACGAGATACCCATAACTGCCAAGGATGAACTGGGGTTACTGGCGGATTCGTTCAACCGGATGGCAGCCCGCCTACAGGAGCTGGATGATATGAAGTCGGAATTTATTTCGATCGTTTCCCATGAACTCAAGACCCCCCTGACCTCCATGAAGGAGGCGGCCAATATTCTGCAGGAGGGCCTCTGGGGAGAATTGGCTGAAAAGCAGAAACGGATGATTTCAATAATGGATCAGGGAATTGAAAGGCTGCTCAAAATCATTGCTGAACTGCTGGAGATGTCACGGCTTGAAATCGGCATGGTCCAGCTTGATAAAGCCCAGTATGATCTGAACAATATCATAGCGTCTTCAATATCGGAAATACGACCCTATGCGGCCAACAGACAGATCACAATTCAGGCGACATTGCTCAAGGACCCCTGCATGGTGACGGTAGATATGAACAAGATCTCACAGGTGTTGACAAATCTTATCCAGAATGCCATCAAGTATTCCGATGCTGACAGTTTAATAGACGTCAGGTTAGGGCGTGACGGTCAGCAGGTGGCGGTTGAGATCGAAGATCATGGCAAGGGAATACCAAAAGAAGATATGCCCCTAATCTTTGAAAAATTTTATCAATCAAAAGTTACCAGGGGACATAGCGGTATTGGTCTTGGTCTGGCAATTGCCAAAAAAATTGTGGAAGCTCACGGGGGCAAGATTTATGCGCAAAGCCGTCTCGGCAAAGGTAGCATTTTTATCTTTTCTCTGCCTGTTATGTTGTAATTTCTTTCTTCAAAACTGCAGCGCGAATATGTTTACCTCCCCATTAGACATGGCCGAGCAGAATGTTTCAACGGGAAAACCTTATGATGGGGATTTTGTGGCCCAAGAATCCTATACCTCATCGGAAATGATCGCCAGAAGAAAGCTTGTCATGGTAATGAAATCCCTGACAGGAAAGGAGTATGCCTATGGTGATCTGCGGGCGGTGCTCTCCAGTATTGCCTCAGACCCCTATACCCCGCAATATTTACGAGTGGAGTCTGGTTATCTGATCATCCTGCTCGATAAACTGGAAAATCACAAGCAACAGCTCTCTCAGGTTAACGGCAAGTACCAAGCGTGCGTCGAGGAGAACAAGATGGTTTTGAAAGAACTGGAAGAACTCAACTACAAGCTGAAAAAACTTGAAGAGATCTATATTGATACTGAAAAAAAGCGAGTTCAGCAATGAGCAAAAAAGCCAGGTTGCTTGTACTTGATGATGAACCCAATATTGTTGAGGTTCTTATTGCCAGGCTGGAAGCCATGGGGTATGCGGCCCAGGGTTTTACTAATCCCACAAAGGCACTTGATGCCTTGAAAAATGAGAATTTTGGTGTATTGCTTACCGATCTGAAGATGCCCGAAATGGATGGAATGAAGGTGCTTCGAGAGGCCAAGAATATTGATCCGGACGTCGAGGTCATTATCTTCACGGCCTACGGCTCCATTGAAAGCGCGGTACAGGCCATCAAACATGGAGCATATGATTATATTGTAAAGCCCTTTGAACCCATGGAACTGATGACAAAGATCGAGAAGGCTATTGAAAAACGCGATTTGCGTCAACGGGTGAGGTTTCTGGAACAGGAAGTCGGAGACAGAATAGAACATCAGATTTTTGCTGAAAGTCCGTCAATGAAGAGGGTATTGTCACTGGCTCGCCAGGTATCTGCTACAGATACCAATATATTGATTCTTGGTGACTCGGGAACCGGCAAGGAGCTCATTGCCAGGATGCTGCACTACGGCAGCAAGAGAAAAGACCAGAAACTCGTTGTCATGGATTGCGGAGCGACTCCGCCGACTTTGCTCGAGGCCGAATTGTTCGGCTACCTGAAAGGCTCCTATACCGGGGCAATCAAAGATAAAAAAGGTATTATTGAAGAGGCGGACGGGGGGACACTTTTTCTGGATGAAATCGGCAATATTTCGCCCGAGATGCAGACCAGGCTTTTACGGGTTCTGGAGAGCGGCGAGTTCAGACGGGTAGGTGAACTTGATCAGAGAACGGTCAATATCCGTGTTATAGCAGCGACAAATGCAGATCTTATAGCCAAAGTCAGGGACGGCCAGTTCAGGGAGGATTTGTACTATAGGCTGAAGGTGATCACCATCAATCTGCCTCCGTTGCGGCAGAGGAAGGAGGATATTCCGGGCCTGGTTCAGATCTTTCTGACCGAATTCAGCAACAAGACCGGCAAGCGGATAGTCGGCATAACCAATGATGCCATGGATTTAATGAAATCCTATGATTGGCCGGGAAACGTGCGCGAGCTTAAGAACGTTATCGAATCTGCAGTGGTACTCTGCAAGCAAGACACGATCATAGCCGAGGAAATCAGGCATTCCATCGGCCAAACTGTTACAAATGAAAATCCCATAGATGATGAAGGTCTTAACCCTTTGGAAGCGAAGGAAAAGGCTATGGTAATAGATGCCTTAAAAAAAGCCGGATGGGTACAGAAAGATGCTGCCCGGCTTCTGGGTATTTCTGGCAGAGTCATGCATTATAAGATCAAAAAATACAACATCAAACCATTACAATGAAGTCCCATAAAGACAAAGGAGGATTGATATGATCATTGACACCCATTCACAGATTTTTAACAAAGCGGCCATTGAAAGTATGCCCAAGGCAATGGCTCTGAGCTATCAGGCCCTGTTCAAGGATCTGAAGTTTCCCGAGATAGAGGACACGCTCGAGGATATGGCCGGGGCCGGGGTTGACAAAGCGGTAATTGTTGCCATAGACGCCGAGACCACATTCAATTATATAGTTACCAATGATCTGGTGGCCGATACTGTCGCGAAATATCCTGATAAGTTTATTGGATTTGCCAGTGTCGATCCTCATAAAGGCCTCGTTGCCTGTGCAGAACTCGAACGTGCTGTCAAGGAGCTTGGCCTGAAGGGGCTTAAGGTTCTGCCGCATCTGATCAAGGTTTGTCCCAATGAACAGATGATGTATCCACTGTATGAAATTGCACAGGATTTCGATATTCCGGTACTTTTCCATACCGGTACTCAGTTTCATGCCGGCACGAAACTCAAGTACTGCTTGCCGCTCTATCTCGATGAGGTGGCGGTTGATTTTCCGAAAATGAAGATTATCATGGCCCATTTCGGGTATCCCTGGTTTTACGAAGGGATGTCCGTGGTGTTGCGCAATCCGAATGTGTATTTCAATATTGCCGGATGGTCTCCCAGGAGGATACCCCAGGAGGTTATCCGACAGATGAATGGCCCCCTGAAAACCAAGGCTCTTTTCGGCAGTGATTACCCGTTACTTACCAGGGTAAGGATTGTCAACGAGATTAATGAGCTGGCACTCAAAGACGGGGTTAAAGAACTCCTGATGACAGAGAATCCCCGCAGATTGCTGGATATCTAGATGTAGGAAAGGAGGATTAGTCCTCCTTTTTGTCTATCTTGCGATAAAGCGTTCGGGTAGAGACCCCGAGTAGTTTGGATGCCAGGGTTTTATCTCCCTTGGTATACTGCAAGGTTTTTTCCATCAACTTTTTCTCAATCTCATCCAATGGGGTGCCGAGTTCAACGGTTAAAAGTTCTACAGCCGATGAACTTTTTTGGACAATTTCGGGGGGTAAATCATCATCTGCAATCGTACCGTCTCTATCCAGCACGACACATCGTTCAACAACATTCTCCAACTCTCTCACGTTTCCGGGCCAGTCATAGTTCATCAGGATTTCCAGGCTATGTGATTTTATCCCTTTAATGGTTTTTGAGTTTTTTTTGGCGAAACGATTGAGAAAGTGCTGAAGCAGGGCGGGGATATCCTCTTTCCGCTCTTTCAGGAGTGGGAGCTTGATATTGATGACATTCAATCTCCAGAACAGGTCTTCCCTGAAAAAACCCAGCTTGACCTGTTCTGCCAGGTTTTTATTGGTGGCGGCGATGATCCTGGTATCCACTCTCAATGATTTGTTGCTCCCGAGTCTTTCAAACGTTTCCTCCTGAAGAACTCTCAATAGTTTGATTTGAACTGCCGGAGGGATTTCACCGATTTCATCCAAAAAAATGGTTGATTTATCCGCAGCCTCAAAACGTCCTTCACGCCTAGAGGCGGCCCCGGTAAAGGCCCCCTTTTCATAGCCGAAAAGTTCTGATTCGATGAGCGTCTCAGGAATGGCTGCGCAGTTAACTTTGATCATTTCCCTGTCTTTTCTGGGGGAGAGATTATGAATCCTGTCTGCGATGACCTCTTTGCCGGTTCCGGATTCTCCCAGAATGAGGACAGTCGCTTCACTGGGGGCAACTTGCTTGACAAGGTTGACGACCTTTCTCATCCTTGGGCTGGCCGAATCAATCAACGGCCCGGATTCCAGCTCTTCGAGCCGTTCCTTGAGATAGATATTATTCATCTCAAGGGTCTGTTTCTCAATGGCCTTATCAACTGCTTTGAGAATATCCGCTTTTTTAAAGGGCTTGGTGATATAATCGTAGGCTCCCTCTTTCATAGAATCCAGCGCGGTATCGACGGAGGCAAACCCTGTTATCATGATGAACTCGGTACAGGGTGAGACGGATTTGGATACCTTGAGGAGTTCCAAGCCGTCCATACCGGCCATACGGATATCGGAAACAACCAAGTCTATATTATTTTGACGGATTGCTTTAAAGGCTTCCTCTCCATTGCTCGCAGTAAGCACATGGTGGCCCTCTTTTTCCAGAATTCTCTGAAGAGATTGGCGGATACCAATCTCATCGTCTACGACAAGGATGGTCTTGTTCATGGTATAAACGGGTCCTTGATAAGCTCATTAATGACAAATTCATGCTTGGATGTATTGATTTCAATCACCTCATAGACAGCTAAGCCGTTTTCTTTTTGTGCATACACGATATAGGAGCCCGCATCGATATTTTCGATGGTTGTTTTATTATTAGAGTTTACGGTTGAGGTGTGGCGAATTGAGGTTTTTTCCAATTGAGCGGCTGCGCTTAGAAATTCATTGATCACCAGATCCCTGGCTCCTGTATATTCTCGCAAGGCCTTCTCATAGTTATCTTTTTTAATCGCCGCTAGTTCTTTTGCTTTTTCGCTTGCCTGCCGCAGGGAGCCTAACCGGTGTTGGAATGCTTCGATCACATCCATTTCTTTGAACTGGCCTTTATATGCGATCTCGTTTACGAAACGCAAATCCACGATAGCTATTGAGAACTCTTTTTGCAGCTTCGACTTGATCAGACTTATCTGGCCTTTTTTCAGTTCTTTGATGAAAAAGGAGAAATTTTCAGCAAGGAATCCTTTGTTGCTGATGGTCTTTCCCGCTTCAACTCCGTATTTCAGGGTGGCGGGATTTATCAGCTCCAGGATCAGCGAGGATGATGTAGGCATTTTATCATTGCCGATTTTCGGTGTGTATATGACAGAGCTGATGATGCGGTCTGAATTGTTACGGACGGTATAGTAAAAGTCTATCTCGCCCAGCGCGGATGATTCGGGTGAAATTTCAGCCGATGCAGAATCCACGCTCAGAATAATTTTCGATAGATACTCTGCCCGTATGGCATTGATCTCGTTTCTATAGGCTGTAGCTGTGTTCTCAAGGTGTTTCTTGGCTGAGGCAAGCTCCGTCTCCCGCAGTTGTATCTGGTAGTGTTGATTGAGTTCCTGGATTTGTTGATCCATCCGTTCTCGTAGATAGTCAAGCACTGCCGCGGTCCCTCCTGAGAGCAGTTCAACCCTGCTAATGCCTGGAGGGAGGGTTATTCGCAATTTGGCGCCTTGAGCATTGGCGCTTATTGCAAGAATGAGAGCGATAACGCATAATAATATTTTTTTCGTTGTCATATCTATCACCTTTCTAATGCCTGAGATGATGGTATTTCTAATGGAATCGAAAAAATGAAGGTAGATCCTGAATTTTTTTGACTTTCCACATCTACCCACCCGTCATGTGCGTTTGCAATATATTGAACAAGGGCCAGTCCGAGACCGGTACCGTTCTCTTTTGTCGTGAAATACGGATCAAAAATTCGCCTGCGAATTTCTTCCGGTATGCCGAAACCGGTATCTTTAACTAGCAAAAGAAAATTCTCCTTTATACCCATCAGGGATAGTTCCAGATCTCCTCCCGAAGGCATTGCATCCGCGGCATTTTTAATGAGATTTATCAGAACCTGCCTGAATTGTCCACGATCTATCATGAGCTTTGTCAGGGTACCACGGTGTTTGATCAAGGCCTTTATATTGCGACGCTTGAGTTCCGGCAGCATCATGGCCACGGCAGAAGAAACCTCGGCTTCCGGATTGATAAATTGTTTTTTTGGATGTGGCAGCCTGGCATACGACAGGTATTCATCGGTGATCTCCGAGAGTCGGTCGATTTCCTTTTTGATGACGTTCAACAACTCAACTGCTTCGCTGGTATCGGCCATCTCTTCGAGTTCGTCTTCCAGTAGTTCGGTGTTGAGCATCACGGATGCCAGCGGATTACGGATTTCATGCGCTACATGGGCGGACATCTGACCGACAGCGGCGAGCTTTTCGGCTTGGATCAACTTTTCAGTAAGTGCTTTCTTTTCAGTAATGTCAAATACATACTGTACTACATGATCCACTTTGCCATCACTGCCAAACAAGGGAATTACGCTGATATCAAAGAAATAGGTTTCTCCAAGGATTTCTATGCGTTTTTCCGTTTCGCTAATTACCTTGCCCGATTTGAAACAACGTTCAATAATGTCGGTAAGACAAGGGCTTCTATCCTTTGAAAAGTCATCGGTGCAGTGATTTCCAATGAGTTCATGTCGCTCTTTGCCGTAAAGATCGCAGTACTGCTGGTTTATCTCGGTGATGAAAAAGCCGGAATCCACCATTACCAAATAATGAGGTATGCCGTCAAAGATGGTCTCAAGCCTTTTATGGGCTACCAAAACCCGGTCGGCCCATTTGTTGCGTTCGTCAGCTTTCGTACGGGCTTTGTTTATGCGGAACATGAAAAACGTTGCAATCAATACAAAACCGATACTTGCTGCCCCCAAGGTCATGGTGTTGCGGAAAGTGCCGGACATCAGGTAGATCACTTCGCTATATGGTGATGTGGCCACCGTTATCCAGCGCCGGTTGAGAAAATGAACGGAAGAAAAGGCCAGTAGTTTTTTTGTCAGTTCCTGTCTAGGATAGTGCGGAAAGATAAATTCGTACATGCCGTCATTTTTGTTCTCCATACCCTGCCTGATCGTATCCATCCCGGAAGCCTTCAGGGCCTGTTTTTCCATTTTCGTCACGATATCGTAGAGATTCATCCCGATCAGCTTGGGATTGGGATGATAGAGCATTAGCCCTGATTCGTCCACCAGCCAGGCATAGCCTGTTTCGGACGGTTTGATCGGGGCAACGTAGTGAGCCGTAATATTGGTCAGATCGATGGCGCATCCGATAACCCCTTTGAACGAGCCGTCCGTATTTTTCAGGGGATAGGAGATCACGAACGATTCGAAACGATCGGGAATTTCCTGGTACTGTTCGCCCCCCACCATGATTATGTCAGAAACAAATGGAACCCCCAGTTCTTTGGCTACCCGGAAATAGGTTCTGAAACTGTAATTCTTGCCGTCTATTCCCGGAAGAATATCATTCGGGTAGTGGTGCTGCAGTATGCCGGAGGCATCTTCCCAGAATACAAAGGATACCTTGTTTTTCAGCGAACGATAAGCATTTTTGATTGCGGTCTCGGTGGAATCGGTGTCGCCTTCTGCCACTGATTTGATCTGGGCCGTGAGATTCAAAACATTGGTAATGTCGCTCATGTACTGCTCAATACCCATGGCCGTCTGCTGGGCCAGCAGCATTTGCTCGCGGTTGAACTGGGCCGCCATTTCCCTTTCAACGCTACGGTATGAATGCAGGGCAAAGAGCACCACGAATCCCAGAACGATAAAAGACCCGGCCCAAATCACGATTTCCCAGCGGTTATCATTGATTGTCTGTCTGATGCGCTTCATTATTATTTGTCAGTTCGGTTGTTTTACCCCAGGTATGTGTCCTGACTCAGTTCGCCTGGTATCTCATCAGCCCTGCTTTCCAGCATATGCTCGTCCAGCGCGAACAACGGACTTATCTCGATCTTGATTCCGGGTTTAACCTCTACCCCCGCATGTTCCAGCCAGGATTTGAACAGCTCGTTTTGCATGTTCACGCAACTCTCCAGCGAGTCTTCACCGATCTTGTTTTTAACCGGTGCAAATTCAACATCCCTTTTCACCTCCATGGTAATGGAGCGCTTTGTCATGCTCAATGCATCAAAAAGAAACGTTTCAAACTTTATTCCCTCAATTTCTACTGGTTTGCCTTCGCTGTCAATACTCGGTATTTTTTTGTAAGCCTTATGATAGGGCAACTTGTGGCTACCTTGCGTGAGGGCTTCAACAAAATCTCTGCGCAAAAGATGTATGGCGATTGATCCCGCCCAGTAGAGCATTTCCCCCTTATCATTGGTGGCATAGCGCATTTTATCGCTCATGTCACTGTATTCCACCACGCAGGTTTTTCCACCGACCCGGGCGATGACACCCACCTTTTCTTCAGCATCCCGTTTCCTGACCACCTTTGATGACATCTGGGCGCCTTTTACATAGTGCAGTCCGATAAAAAGCGGGTCGCACAGGGCTACTAGGGGATTGTCTACCTGCAGGTAAAAAATCTCTTCAACACCCCGCTTTTTCATAATATCCAGGCAGCCGTTTTTCTGTAGAGCATTGAAGGTTCCCCCGTGACCGTCAGGATTCATAAACAACCCGCCACTTTTGGCGAGGATAAATTTGCCGTCCTCGCTGAGGGATGGAAGCATTCCCTGGATAAAGAAATATACGTCATCTTGGTCGAGCCCGAAGAAATTGTGCTGTTGAAAAAAGTCTCTGATATCGCGGTCATTGGCACGCGAGGTCATGATAAAGAGAGGAATGTTTGCCTTGTATCTTTGATTGAGCGCCACGATTTTTTCGGTATGTACCTGGAACAGGCTTTTTTGCTTTACCGGGCTGACTTTTACCACGCCCTTGGGTGCTTCGATGCCAAGACGGGAGCCCTGGCCCCCGGCAACGATCACCACAGCGAGTTTGTTTGCACAGAGCAAATCCTCGCCCTGTTCTCTATATCTTCGGGCTTCATCGGTTGCGGCAAAGGAGGCCGGGATGACATCGGCCGGCTCGAGTGTGCCGCTGGGGGCCTGGTATAGATTACGGCCCTGCATAAGAGACCGGATCAGTGAATAATCTATTTCAGCAAGATCCTGTTCGATCAGCTTATCTGAGACAAAGCTAGCTTTGCTTTTCAGAAGACTTGCGATATGATTCTGACCTATTTCGCTTAGCTTTTCTGCGAGCATTGATGATCTCCTTCAGTCGTTTTTCAAATCCGGCATCTTTGGGCAGATACAGCGGATCTTCGGGAATCCCTTCGGGAAGGTATTGCATGGTAAGTGCGCCGTCAGGGTCATCATGAGCGTAGATATATCCTTTAGCATAACCCAAATCACGCATCAACCGAGTGGGTGCATTGCGCAGGCTTAGTGGCACCGCCGGGGTTCCACTAGCTTCGATGAGTTTTTTGACCTTTAGCTCGGTAAGATACAGGGCGTTGCTCTTGGGAGCGCAGGCCAGGTACACTGCTGCCTGGTAGATGGCAAGTTCACCTTCAGGGCTGCCCAAGGTAGTAAATGCATCTTTGGCACTGATGACTATCCGCAGGGCATGGGGTTCGGCCATGCCGATATCCTCGGATGCCATCCGGATCATGCGGCGCAGGATGAACAGTCTGTCTTCACCTGCCTCGAGCATGCGGCCCAGCCAGTATAGGCTGGCATCGACATCACTGGCCCGCACACATTTATGAAAAACCGAGATCAGGTCGTAGTGAGCATCTCCGGCACGGTCGTGATACAGGGGCCTTTTCAGAAGCTCTTTTATATCAGGAATGTCAATGTGTTCTTTTTCACTATTGAGCATAACCAGTTCAAGCAGGTTCAGCGCGGAGCGGGCATCACCATCAGCTGCTTTTGCAACGGCATTAAGGCCTTCTTGCGAAATAGTTCTGTTAAGCGATTGCAGAGGGAGATCTCTGGCGAGAGCGTTAGCAAGGATGTGGGCGACATCCTTGGCTTTGAGTGGTTTGAGGGCGATTACCTGCAGCCTGGAGAGCAGGGGCGAGGTGATGGAAAACGAAGGGTTCTCGGTTGTGGCGCCAACCAGAACGATATCCCCGCTTTCCACATGCGGAAGCAGGGCATCCTGTTGAACCTTGGTAAAGCGGTGCACCTCGTCGATAAAGACAATTGGGGGCACGACTTTTTTGCGGGCCTCCTGGGTCACGCCTCTGATTTCCTTGATACCGCCGGTGACAGCGCTGATGGCAAAGTATGAATCAGGGAATATGTTGTTAAGGATGTTGGCAATGCTTGTTTTACCGGCTCCGGGCGGCCCCCAGAGCATGACAGATCGTCGCTTGCCCTGGATGAAATCCTCAAGAAAGGCTTTAGCTTCCTTTTGCCCTAAAAGCTCTGTGAGTTCTTTGGGCCGTACCCTGAAGGCCAGGGGCGGCATCGGCTCTTTCATGAGAATATGTATAGCATAAAAAACGATTTGCATAAAATTTACCGATAAATCCAAAAGAAATGAAAAAAGTGTTAAGTTTTTCGTTTTGCCGACGATAAGTGATGGTAGGTTCTTCAAGATTCATTCCCCGTAGAACCTCCTCATATGTTGGCAGGTCTCCAAGGCCTGCTTTTTTTTGATAAAAACGGGTATTTCCGATTTGCATGGCAGGCAGGCTCGCCCTGTAGTTGGCGTGTGCAAATGTGCGCGTATGGTTGAAGGAAATGTTGATTTCTAACCTTCATGTTTTATTGGATAGTTATGGCAAAATATCTATCCTTGACAAAGCGATTCGTTATTAATAAAAGAGAAATCACATGTCGCGGGGTGGAGCAGTCCGGTAGCTCGTTGGGCTCATAACCCAAAGGTCGCAGGTTCAAATCCTGCCCCCGCTACCAATTTATTTCAAATAGTTACTCTTGGTTTCCAGCCTTTTTGATATTCGTGGGTAAATTTTTTCAACACTTATTATATCACTTTCTTTTCTTGTACGTTGCAAATTCTACTGTCTTGCAGAATTTTGAGCGCAGTGAGTTTGATTCGGGAAAAAGAGGATTGCCTCCATTTTATTTCCTAGCTTGCTTTACCGATTGCTGCAGCTTATTTTTAACAAGAATGCTTTTTGTAACCATTTATTTCCGGGCTTTCTTTGAAAGGAAAATGGCTGGAATGATATGAAGCAGAAAATTCGACGAACACTTGTTATATGTTTTTTACTTATATCTGTGTTGCTTATGCTCTCATGCGGCCACAGCAACAGCGATCAAGCGGAGACCTCTTCTGCCGGGAACCGCTCGTTTTACCTGGCGTCAGTTCCTGTCCAGTTTGAAGTAACTGATTCGGACATACGCATTGTTTTTGATTTTGATGGATTTGCAGGCAAAGTCGACCTGATCTCGCTGCATACGGATAACTTTTTTGGCCTGCCCTGGGATGAATTTGCTGGGGGAGCGCTGGTGCAGGCTTGGCATACAGTAATGAACCAGATCAAGACAGAGGTAGAAGCCTTAAACGTGGGTGTCTACCTGAGCCTGACACCTTTGAGTTCCATGCGTAACGGCATAGCTGCCAAGGCCCTTGATCAGGGGGGAAATCTTCTGATCGATAATCAATGGTGCCCGGACTGTTATAACTTTGATACTGATGCTGACAATATTCGAGCGGCATATCTGGCCTATGTGCGCTGGATGGTGGATTTTTTTGATCCAATATTCCTGACGCACGGGATAGAGGTCGACATGTACATGGATGCCTGCCCATATGAGTACAACTCGCTGATCAATCTGCTCAATGAAGTCTATGATCAGGAAAAGGCGATCAACCCCGATTTACCGATTTTCCCCTCTTTTACGGCGGGAGGGCTGTGGGATTATGGTGACAGCGGGCAGTGCGAAGTGGGTGACACAACCTGCCTGGTTGCAAATCTGGCACTGCAGGATTCCATCAAGCGTGACCGTTTCGGGGTGAGTGCCTATCCAATTTTTATGCAGTGGGAATGGGAGGGCATCCCACAAGATTATTTCTCGGCATTGTCCGAATTGAGCGGGGAGAGGGTGGTATTCTGTGAGACAGGCTGGGGCTCATATCCGGTCACCGTTCCCTGGCCTGGACCTGATGATGAGTGTTTCCAGGTGCTGACGTCATCCGATGATGATCAAATCGAGTATATGCAGTTTCTATTCAGCCAGGCCGATGAACTCGGCAGTGATCTGGTGGTCTGGTGGTCACTGCGCGACTATCTTTTCGAGCAGTTCCTCACCAGCTGCCCGTGTGATTCTCCCGGATTGTGGTGCCTGCTCTATGATACCGTCAATGAGGATGGCCTGCTGCCGGCCTTTCTGATGTGGGGCTCCATGGGAGTGATGGATTACAACGGGCAGGAAAAGGCATCCTATGCTCTCTGGCATGAATGGCGCAACCGTACCATACAATGATTTTTTACGGAGAATTCCTGAAAAGAAAAAAGCAGAGATTTGAAAAATCCCTGCCTTGTAAATTAAGAACGATTACAGGTTGATATTATCCAAAGGAGCAAAGACTCCTATTTCATTATTCAACCCGCTTTGGTGAAAATTCTCTTGATGCCGAGCGACTGATAAATCTAGCTATAATGGCTACGAATGAGATGATGCCGATGCCGGCGAATGCCAGGGTCATGATGATTTCCTTCTTTCTGAAATAGCTTCCTGTATGAAGCCTTTGAATCCCAG
>Ga0272441_10001760_pt1 | contig 45514 bp, 54 predicted proteins | sample SSMProp6N_FD_193582 | JGI IMG/M metagenome (GOLD analysis project Ga0272441, IMG submission 193582) | Marine sediment archaeal communities from Little Sippewissett salt marsh, Falmouth, MA, United States - SSM-Prop-6N | ecosystem: Environmental > Aquatic > Marine > Wetlands > Sediment ... | reverse complement strand
AAGAGGAATTGGCTGCTCTGTATGACCGATTCATCCTCCGCTTCGATGTGAAGTACATCCAGGAATCTCGTAACTGGTGTGCTCTAATGCAGAGTGCTGTGTCCAACGGCAATAACACAACGCCTACTACGATCACACTGGATGAGCTTACCCACATGCAAGCTGAGGTAGCCAAGGTCAAATTCCCTGATACTGTCATCAATACGATGAGGGATATCAAAATGACCCTCGAGAAAGAGGGTTTGGTTGCTAGTGATAGGCGTTGGAAGCAGACTGTTAGTGTTCTGCAGGCTCATGCCTGGCTAGATGGTAGAACCGAAATCGAAGAGCAGGACCTTGAGATGCTATGTGACATGCTCTGGAAGGAACCAGAACAGCGTGCAACGTTGGTATCCAAGATTCTGTCTGTTACCAATCCACTCGATCTTGAGGCTACCAAGTATTATGACGACTGCCTGGAAGTCTTCTCCAGGTTCAGCCCCGATGGTGCCTCTGCTGATATTCAGGAGATTGCAGCTAAGTTGCGACTGGCTATGGACAAGATTGATGGTGTCTTGAAGATTGCCGATCCCGCAAAGACCAAGAAGATGTTGAGTGTCCAAGGTTCTATCAAGGATTGGTATCGTCAAGTCGTAGAAGCTATGGATATTTAAATGTGGAGACTAACAGTAGGTGCATACAAGGTATTTAAATATACCATATACTTCCTACTTATCTTGGGTATTGGCGCAGGTCTAGGTTGTCCTAGATGGTGTGATGCCCAAATGATGGAAATCGTAGAAATTTCACCTTTTGATGACCCTCCAGGGTACTAGAGTGATGGTAGGATTCGTAGCCGGTGACAGTCCCCTCCGAATGTCATCGTCAAGAGAAATCCAGAGCCTGGTAAGCTACGTAAACCAGGCCGCTTGGGCGTTTAACTCAGCGGTAGAGTACAGCCCTTACAAGGCTGGAGTCACTGGTTCGAACCCAGTAATGCCCACCATATCGGGGAGTAACTCAGTCTGGTAGAGTGCAAGCTTTGGGAGCTTGAAGCCGCAGGTTCGAATCCTGTCTCCCCGACCAAAACAAGAGTTTACTAGCCAAAACAAGGAGATACTAAGATGGCTAACAACATGACGATTTACAATGTTATGACCCCTATTCAAACTGATAATGGTAAGACTGTATGGGATAAGGTTGGCGTAGCTTTCCCCAACCACGATAGTAATAAAAAACACAAAATGGTATTATCTATTACTTCACTTCCTGTGAAGCCTGAATCTCCCTTGAAGCTGTTTATTTTCCCACAGCCTCAAACTAATCGGCGTGGACAGACGCACGAAGAGCCGCCTCCGCCGACAGACGATGATGTAGCATTCTAATTAATTGACAAAAATTCATTCACCCCTGTAGCTCAGTTGGATAGAGCTTCGCTCTTCTAAAGCGAATGTCACAGGTTCGAATCCTGTCGGGGGTGCCAACTATTTGGATGAGTATGATAATGAAAAAACTACAAAAATTTAGGAGAGGTCATGAGATTCAAAAGATTTCGATACGACCCAGGGGATATGAGGACTTGTGCTATCCTCAGTTTTGAAATTAAAACTCCGAAGGGGTTATTGGAAGTAGATATCGTTGACACAGCAGAAGTAGAAGTAAAATTGGATGGTGAGTATATCGTTCATTTTGACACATTTGGACTTCAAAATGAAGAATCTATTGATTGGCGTGAAGCAGATTTTCCAGAAATCATCGTGGTGCAGTCTAATTGTGATTCATACACAATTATGAAAACTAAACAGAGAGAAATAGTAATCAAATCAATAAAGAAATGGTTGAAAAAGAAATAAGGAGGGTCAATGTACAGAATCCGCCGCTATGTTCCTCTACAATAGATCAGCATGATTCTTGCATTATAACCAAGGTACACATGCCGACATGCTAACTGCCAAACAAATTGAGGTTCTATTGTTTCTATCCCAAAACGGTAAGACTGAATGGGGAGAAATAGCAGACAACGTAAGTTCCAAAATGCCGCTTGAAACTTTAAAATCCCTAGTCAAACGTAAATTAGTTAAAAAATCAAGTAAAAAAGTAGATACTTACAATATATTCAATCAACCAATAAAAAGTGAAAATATTTATTACGAACTGACCAAACAAGGTAAACGATTGACTAACTGGATAGGAGATTGAAATGATTATCCAAAATCTCGATGCGTGGGATAAACGCGAATTCAATGAGATTGTCGCAGACGACTATGATGTACAACGAATCGAGCGCACTGGATCAAGTAAGGTTCATAATTATGCTGAATTCATGCGTGACGTCTTTGGTGGCTTGTATAAATACCGCCCCGAAGCGCGACCCGAAGAGGAAGCACCCGACACCGAACGCTGGGCAGATCAGATTTATAGCGAAGTCTCTCAGCTAAAAGAGTGGCGTACTCTCCGAGAGCGCACCCGCATGAACGCAGACGCCGCAGCTGCAGCCACCGTCGATTTCTGTGAACAATTCATGCATGCTGTTCCAGACCAAAATCCAGATAAGCCAGAAGAAATCAGCGACTCAGAAATGAGTGAAATTAGGCGTGCAGCACGTGCAGCCTGTGAATCTGCCACACAGGTAGCAGATGAGACAATCGAGTCCCTGGCTGCTTTTGGTTATGGTGAGGGTAGCGGGCGTCCGCAGTATGCCTCACCCACAGAGAAGCGCGAAATCGCAGAACGCTTGAAGAACAACCCACATGTTAAGATGGTAGCCGAGCTTGCTGGTCGGATGCGGCGTATTGCATTCGAAAAGCAGAAGCAGAAGACAAAGCATGGTGTAGATGAGCTCGCAGATATCAAGGTGGGTGATGACCTGGCAAGGCTCATTCCCGCCGAAATCGCCAAATTGGCCCATCCTGTCCTGAAAAAGGACTTCCAACGCCGTTTTCTTGAAAAGCAGCTTATTCAGTACGAACTCCGAGGTAACGAACGTAAGGGTCGTGGTCCTCTGGTAGTCTGTGTTGATGAATCTGGTTCTATGAGAGGAAATAGAGATGTCTGGTCCAAAGCTGTCACTATGGCCCTATTGCAAGTCGCACAACAGCAAAAGCGTAAATTTGCGCTGGTTCATTTTTCTGATGTTGTCAATCGAATCGATAAATTTGAAAAGAAGGTACATCCTGTTGAATTGATGGATGCTATTGCCTACTTCACTGGTGGTGGCACTTCCTTTGAACTGCCGCTTAACGAAGCAGCTAATATTATCATAAATGAAAAAGAATATCATGAAGCTGACGTCATCTTCATCACCGACGATAGCTGCCATGTGAGTGATGAATGGCTCGAAGAATTTAATAGGAAGAAGAAGGAAGCTAATTTCAACGTTATCTCGATTTGTATTGATGCTAAATCCAATGTATGTGAAGGTTTCTCTAACAAGACTATTATGATTAGTGATATTAAGTCTGATAGCGAGGCTTTGGAACATATGTTCACGGTGTAATATGAATGAAACAGATCGTAGAATTGACATTTATCGACGAATGGGGTGGTGTCCAGTTCCTTATGCTCATCATCCACCAGAAATCAAAGCTGCTATCCGTAAGCTACGCATGCGCCCGCAAATGAAAGAATGTTTCATGAATTGTCAAAAATTTTATATTTTTGACCTTACAATCCCAGATGAAGATATTATTTATCATGAAGGATGGATAGAGACAATTATCCCACTTCAACACGCGTGGTTAGAATGGAAAGGTCAAATTATTGACCTTACACTTAATAAATATGAAAAGGATATTAAATATCTGAAAAGCAACACGTATTCTAGAACCGAAGTGCGTGCTGCAGTAGTCAAACATGGTGTATGGCGTCCTGTCGATGATTATAAAATGTATGTAATTGGCCCTTATTATAGTATTCATGAACAAATGAATAAGACAATGGAGAAATTCCATGGCCAAGAAGAACAAACTAATCAGCGAAATGCTAAATAATGTTTCTGTTGATGTGATTGAAGCTTATTATAAGATCCAGGAAGCGCTTTATATGACAACTAAGCGTTATTCTGGTGTTGATTATGAGACGCATGAACCGCTGAAACTCAATAAACGAGACATAGAATACGCAAATACTATGCTAAATCGGGTAAAACGATCTCGTATTTTTGAGATTTCACCATTCACTTTCACTGAGATCCACCATGCTGCCGATGTTTATACCACAGAAGAAATCTATGGAGAGACATGGCAGCGTCCACTTGCTAATGAAGAACAACCAGAAGAAAAGGCACTAGATTATATTACTAAAGTTGGTATAGCTGCCAAACACGTACCATATCCAGAGAAACTCCCATTTGATATATGTCTGTTCATTTATAATCCACACCTAGATTTTACTAAAAATCAAGCTGGTCTACGTCTAACAGAACATACAATTAATAACTGTGCTGGCGTAAAATTGATCGGTCATCTAGTCGGTGACAATGAAGTAGCTGAGTTTGTTGCACTAAAGCCTAAAGATGAAGAACTAAATTGGGGTCTGAGCTTTATCCCAATGCGTATTGATGATACATGGGTTCGTGGTGTAACATTGACACCATGGATTATTCAAGGTCTAGTATCTCTAGTGAACAACTACCGCACGTTCATTGTTGAACATGTACACACATTTGGTGCTAAGCTCAACTACAAAAAGATCGCCAAAAAGTATAAAGGTATTCCACGTTCAATACCACCACCTTATTATACAGTCAAGCTCAAGCAAAAGCTAATTAGGGATGCTGCTAGAAAGACATTTCGCAGCACACCACTTAGAGAATATGGTCACCGCTTCGATGTTCGTGGTCATGAACGAGTACGTATCAAACGTGGTAAATTGCCACTCGATCCAAAGATAGAAGCCGATCTCAGAAAGCGAAAATATAGAATCTTCACTTCTACTCCAATTGATTTCGATTGTTATCGTCTGCTTACGGAGAGAAATATTTTCAATAAACGACCAGACGAGTGGATGGCTATTAAGATTAGCTGGGTAGAATCTTATGTCAAAGGTCCAGCTGATGCACCTTATATTCCAAGTGTTAGAAAGGTAGATAGGAAAGCATCATAAAAATGAAAACAGTATACATCAATTATACTAAAGAACAATTATTTTCTGTTAAGCCAACAAAACGAAGTGCTAGTTTTGTGTTGAAATATCTGCGTTTCACACGAGAAGGTGCAGCTGGCGTATCATTCACTAAGGATGACTTAAAACGCTGGCTAATGCCACTGGCTATGAAAAACAAAATTACTCTAACTTCTGATATTTTAGCGTTATATGACAAGGCACGCAAATTATGAGAATGTGGATGATTGATCCCAAGAAAATGTGTGATAGACATCTTCTTGGGGAACATGGTGAAATACATAAATTCCGCCACGTTTTCACCAAAAAACATAAAATTGCTGGACGTTTTGGTCAAATAGAACCAGCTAAAATGGAAGAGCGTCATAATGAACTCGCACAAGAGATGCTCAGACGCGGTATGAATCACAACAGCCCATATGTACAGCCAGACTTATCTCATCTTTCAAAACACGATAGATTTGGAACTGTAAACGTTTCTGTTTCTATTGCTGATTTATGCTATAGGTGCACTGCCTGTCGTAGATTAATTACCTAATGTACCTCTATCATTATAACCTAGAAAAGAAGGAGACGAAATGCCTAAGCTTAATAGACTCGAACAGGCACAAAAGAAGCGTGAAATTGCGAAAGAGATGATACTTGGGGGTAACAACAATATCGAGATCGTGAAATCAATTAAAAAGAAGTATGGTACTGGTATCGGTAGTGACACTCTCTCTAAAATTCGAAAATCATTAGATATGAATGGTAATAAAGTTCGTCGTAATAAAAAAGATGATGAGAAGATTTTTCTTCTCCAAACCCACGAAACCTCGCCTGTTGTTAAGCAGGTTATCACTCAACTTGTACAAGTCATGAAATCTGAGAAAATCAGAAGTGTATATGTTACTAATGACGGTAATGTACAAATGTCACGTATGGAAACAGTGGAGTTCAGCGTATGATTAACATCAAATTGAAAGCAGTAAAATTCGATACTGATTTTCGCAAAAACGAATGGACTAATTACAAATCCTTCAAAAAGTCCAAATATATGGCCGGTGGGCTTAATAAAAATGAAGCTATCTTATTCGTCAGTAAAAGCAGAAATCAGCTGATTTGGATTCTCAACGTCACAGAAGATGATGAGAGACCAGTGGTAGATTCGCGACGTTGGCGTATCCTCAGCGGCACCTGGGATCCACTCATGCTGCAAAATTATGCTGAGGAAGTAGGTATTCATCTTGTCGGCATTCGTCGCTTCGAAGACATGTATGATTCCAATCGCAAACAGAGACTATCTAAGAAACGAAAATAACTACACGTCAAAAGCCTAATCTGGCACGCCCCCTGCATACTTCTGTGTTGAGGAGGAGTAGATGAAGTACACTCTCCGCCCGTACCAGAAGGATTCGATCAACAAGTTGCACGATTTGTACTACAACAATCGTCGCATTGTACTTGTCAGTCCTACTGGTTCAGGCAAGACAGTTATCGCAGCTAAGATTATTGAATCTGCTGTAAATTCAATGAATAATAAAGTATTGTTTCTTGCTCATCGCCGTGAATTGATCAATCAATGTAGTGCAAAGCTAGACGAGATCGGGATCGATCATGGTATTATTATGAGCAACCATCCTAGATCTCGTCCGAATTCATATGTCCAGGTTGCGAGCGTCCAGACATTGCTTAACCGACAGCCACCTAAAGCTGACTTTATCATCATCGATGAATGTCATAGGTCTCTGGCTGACAGCTACAAACAGATCGTAGATCAATACCCTAATATCCCAGTACTAGGTCTGACAGCCACTCCCTGGCGCGGAGATGGGCGCGGTCTAGGCCTCTTTTATGAGGAAATGTTGGTTGTCTCTCAGGTAAAAGATCTCATCGAAGAGGGCTTCCTGTTGGACCCGACAGTACACATCCCACATATTCCAGACCTTCATAACGTGAAGGTCGTTGGTGGCGATTATGTGGACACCGAGCTAGAAAAAATAATGAATCAACGTATGCTCAATCGACAGATTATAGCAGATTGGTGTTCAATCACCCCTGGAAGAAAGACTGTACTGTTCGCCTGCACTGTGGACCACTCACTAGAAATGGTGAAAGCATTTAATGATGCCGGTGTGTCTGCTGAACACCTCGACTGCAATACCAGCACAGAGGAACGAGACGCTATCCTGAAAAGACTTCAGACTGGTCAAACCACTCTAGTATCTAACGTCGGTGTCTTGACCGAAGGCTGGGACCTTCCAGAACTAGAATGCGTGTTGCTCGCTCGTCCTACCAAGTCACTGTCTCTTTACATGCAGATGGTTGGACGTGGCATGCGACCACACGAAAGCAAAGCCGATACTATTGTAATTGACCATGCTGGATGTACTCAGGAACATGGTCTTGTCACTATCAATAGGAAATTCGATCTTGAAGGTGAACACGTAAAGCAAGCACCCGCCTATAGTCTATGTCCAAATTGTATGCGTATTAGCAAATCTGGTCGTATCTGCGATGTTTGTGGATGCACATCCAGACCAAGATTCGTCAATATCACCAGAGAAGAGGTAAAGACTGCCGGTGATGAAGTTTTCATGCCTAGATGTAATAAGTGTGAAAGTATTAATCTAGTAGACGTAAGCGTATCAAATAGCGTAAAATTAACGCATGGCAGACCATCACGTTGTAGAAATTGTGGCTATGTCACCTTTTTGCGTAGATTTAGTTCTTACTCTGCAGACCAATCAGCCATGCACCTTGAATTCCAAAAGTTGAAACAGATTGCACAAGAAGCTAGCTATGGAAAAGATTGGCCTAAATTCAAATTCTACGAAATCTTCGATAGGTGGCCGTAATGAAACGTTGGTACTGGCGCTGTCAATGGGACGAATAAAACACCAACTATTCATATTTGGGAAGAATAATTAGACACGCCACGACTGTGATTTAGGAAATGCTGACTTAATTACCTTCCTCACGTGCTCATCACTATTACATATTACGCATACTGGCATCTTATCATAATCTTTTAATGGTATATCCATAACAAATTCATGAGGTTTACCATTATTCCTCTCTAGACACTCCTTACTACTACATTCATACTCATACCTCATAACTTCGACCTTTCAACCTCTTCATCTAGAAGTTTATTAATGGTATCACTGGCTAAGAAATGCCCTCGAGCTTCCATAATTTTATAGAGTTTATCCATCCTATCGGTATTTAAAGGAAACACTACCAACCTTGCGTGGGGGTCCATGATGGATCTATCGCTTTCTTCCACAACATCTCTATCCCCCTTATCGTCAGTTGACATGGCCCATCATCCTCTTCATGACCAAACCTACGCTTAACGTGTGCTATCCATTCTTTCTCGATCTCATGAACTCTGTCCGGGATTGCTGCTGTTTCTATCTCCTCTATCATCTTCCACTGCTTGGGAGATAACATTTTCAAACTCCGACATTTTAACTAAATAACGCAACACTTTACCAGCATAGGCATGCTCATCTCGATCATAAATGCTTTGATCAACATCATCCCATCCAATTCCATACATTTCACCCACATGCTTTAATAAGATAGTATGTTTAAATAGATTCTTCAGTTTATCATATGAATCTGAAGTTTCAGGCAACTGCAATTCTTTAGCTTTCAATTTAGCCCAAGAATCTGGTAAATCATCACACTTTGTGACACTCAATAAATAATCTACAACTGCAATATTACGTATACGCTCACGTGCGGTATTGATATTACGATTGCCGGAATCTGTTAAAGCCTTCGTCCATTCATCGAGTGATTCATAACCCGCAGTAATAGCTAAATCATCATCAATTTTTGGATCTTCACAAGTATAAACACGAATAACTCGAACTGTTAATTCTAATTGCTTCTTATCAATTAGATCTTTATAATAATTGGGTGGAAAATCATTAGAATCGTCTATTACAATAGTAAATTCATCACCTGCTGAGACACCCTCTGACAATTTATCGTATAATTGCTTTGGATGAACAGCATCTTTTAATACACGAATATTAGTTGCCTCTTCACACATAGATTCGATAATAGAACCATCAGCAATAGCATCAACCGCTAATTCTACCATATCGTTTACTTCTGATTTATCTTCTTTTAGATGTAGATATGGGTTAAGTTTAGCAAACGACTGTATACGATCTTGTACATAAGTATCTACAGTCATATCATCGATATTAAATTTCCAATCAAAATCATCAACCAACACTTTAACTTCTGGTTCTAGCCAAACTTTACACTGAATTTGCCAAATATTATTACCTAAATTACATACTTCATGACCATCAGTAAAAATAACTTTACGATCGAAACTCTCTATAATTTTGGCATTTGCATATGCACTAAATAATATATCATATAATCCTTCAATTTGTGCATAAAGTTTATCAGCTACTTTCTGACTAACTTTTCCTTTCTTTTCTAATTTTTTAGCAAGATGTTCAGGAATTTTACCCAAACCTTTAATACCAGTTCTTTTACGATGTGCCTTATTAAATTTAGCAATCATTGACGCCGATTGCTTTTCTAGTACAGTTATTACAACATCAATATAGCCATCTTCATTACATTCACCATAAATCTGAAATTCTGGATTCTGAATATCAATCATGCCGATGCCTCTATTGTTGAAAACTCATTTTCTTTAGTTATAGTCCATACTTTATCAAACTGCATCGTGTTAAGCAGTCTCGAATTATGAGAGATGATAAAACACGTTGGACTATCTTTTGACAATGTTGAAAATATATTTACCAGACCATCAGTATTATGATCATCAAGATCTTTATCAATCTCATCGATAGCTGAAATATTAACTCCAAGACCTCGTTCGTGTGAAAGCTGACGCATAGCTCTAAATACAGCAATAACTACAGCTTTCAACTCACCACCAGAGTACATACCAATAGGTACACTTGGTTTATTTGGAGTCTCAATAAGAATATCGAGTTCTTGCTTTACTCCAGTACCACGCGATTTTTGTTTAGCTGTAATGAACTGCACACTTAAACCAGACCCCCAGATAGACGCTAATTCTTCATTTACTAACTGGTTAAGACGTACAATTACAGTCTCGTACTCTTGTAATTTCACCTTTTTAAAATTACGTTCTACCCATTTAAAATGTTTAATTTCTGATTCTTTCTGCTGTTTCTCTTCAATTAGAGCAGACAATTTAGCTTTGGTATCTTCGTACTCTTTCTTTCTACTTAATAATTCATTCACCTGATTCTGAATAATCACCATCTGATTCTGTAATAAAATTTTACGAGAATTTAATTGTTCAACTTGATCTGTAAATTTACTAATTTTGACATTAATAGCATCAAGATTAGGCATAAGGGCCATTTTCTTATGTTTAGTCTCAGCTATTTTTGCTAATTCTTTGTCATATTTATTAGTAGCGGCTTGCCTATTTTTAATAACTTCTGTTTCATATTTACTTTGTAATTCTTCAATCTTCTTAACAGTAGATTCTAAGCTTATATTCAAATCTTCTGCTCTAGCCTGAAGTTTAGATTTTTCATTATCAAGATGTTTTGCAGTTATCTTTTGACCACATTCAGAACATTTGCCCACGCCTAATTTAGTGTACTTATCAATCAAATTGAGATTGCGATTTGACTCTTGAGCTAATTCTGCACGTTTAGTTTTAAGATCTTCTAATTCTTTAGGTAAAGGTGGGTCTACATAAGAATGATATCTTCCAACTGCATGTCTTTCTTCTGCAGTAAGCATATCAATTTCTTGTTGTATATCAGCAATTGATTTATGTGCATCCTGCTCTAACAAACGCTCTTTTCGTAATAATTCAACAATACTAACAATTTCAACATCTACATTATCAATTCCCTGTAGTGTACTTTCAATTTCAGATTGTGCTTTCACTATATCTTCATCAGATGGTATAGTAAAAGCTTCTAATGCACTCTGCAACCCATTAATTTTAGCTTCCTGTAACGAAAGCTCACTCTCTTTCGAAGAGGTAGCACCATTCAAGACCTGCACACCACCATCCCAGATAGAGATATCAGCTACAGCTTTGATTATCTTCTCTCTACCACTACTCGTGCCACTAACTAAGGCAGATTCAGCCTTTTGACCAAGACACACATAAGCAGAAAACTGCTCATATGTCATACCCACAATCTGTTCTACAATCTTTCTCTGCGTGTCTTTATAGCTCTTATTACCCATCGAGGTTGGTCGTTCATCAACCCACTGTTGACCATCCCAACGTTCTAAATAAACATCAGTACCCTTATACTTACCTGTATCAATGGTAATATCAGGTGGATCACCAGACCACCTATTGAGAACTAAAATTCGCCACTCAACACCATCTCTATCTTCCAACCATAAAGCACCAAAGAAACCATTATCCCAGTCTTTATGGTTATTAATTACATATCTACCCGAATGTGGTGTATCATTCTTAGCAAACAAAATTTCTTTAATTGCGTTTAATAAAGATGACTTACCAGATCCATTAGAACTATCATTGTGATCTTTATTGATCCCTCTAAGAAATATACTGCCTTGATTATGTAGAGAGATAGTAGGACACATCCCATAAGAGAACATGCCTGTCGGGTTGATAGCTTTCAATATCAACATTAGTAGTCGATAACAGCAATACTAGATAGACTAACGATCATAAATTTTTCATCAAACTTATGATCCTTCATATATCGAGCAGCTTTAGAAAGTGCAGAATTCACCATGCGAGCAGAAATATTAAAACGCCGCTCAGTCCATTTCTCACCTGGAGCAGTGGTTGGTGATCTGACTATAACCTCCCAGACATGTCTCTTATCGGACGCAGGCATCTTTATTCCTCTGTATCGTCGTCAGCAAATTTCTTCAAAACAGTCTTGAACTTGGTTCCGAGCAAAATCTCAGTACCATTTTCCATCTTGAGCTGGGTGTTAGCCTCACCCTTTTCTTCTGCAGTATCTACCAGCGCAATAACCTTGCTGATATCAACAGCAGTTCTACCCTTACCGGGCGATGCAAAAATCTCAAAAGCCATTTCTTTCTCCTAGTTTTACCACCACGGTATGAGATCATCCTTACCCCAATACCATTCTTCTGGTGGTATGTTAAGTTTCTGTCCTGCTCTTTTACGCGCTAAACGCTCAGACCAAATATCATAGTAAGCATGCTTGGTGTAAGGCTTACCTTTAATCTTCTGAGTTATTAAAATAAGAAAAGAATGTCCATAATATGCTATTATAAATCCTACCAAACCCAGAATTAACCAGTGCCAACAATGTCCTCCCTCATGTAGTATGGTGCGTTGCACCTTTTTATCGTCATGTTTACCTTTAAGATCTCTATAGCACATAAAACCATAAAGTCCAACACCGGCCCAATCACGCCATCTAGCAGCATGCCATGGTTCTAAATCTTCATTTGCCAATCTAAACTTTGCAAAAGGACCATGAAATCCTTCGAATACAAATTCCTTCCAAATCCACATTGTGAACAATGGATACACAAACATTATCAAAGGAAGTATCCAATTGATAATAACAATCCAAACCAAGATTACCATTTCACATTCCTTGGATTAATATTGTATTCACTAAGAACTTTGGCGGCATCCTTAACTATTTGTCTTACAATATCGTCACCAGGCCAATTATTAGCTAGGTATGTGCATCTTGCACGTTCATCTCCATCCATATCTTTAGACTTACCAACTAAATCAGCATCATATTTCTCTTTTAAGAAAATAGCAATAGCTCTTGTAGTAGACATTTCTGCCCTCTCATTATAGATATTAGTCATGTTGATCACTTATTTTAGCATTAGTAACCAAAACCAAAACATAATCTTCATTATGACCAATTGATTCTACTTCTTTAAAAACACAATGTGCGTTATCACGTGTGATGACATGTAAGTCATCACCCTCACGCCACATTTCTTTTACAAGTATAGTTTCTTTGCTTCTTGTATCGCCCATACGCCTATCTCTGATAAAAGTTTAGGATCCATTTCATCAATACCAGGAGCTTTACCACCAGCTACAAACATATTCCATTTATCTTCTGGTGTTTTAGCTTCTGATATACCCTTTACCACCTCAAGACGTTCAAATGTCTTATCTGCAATAACTCTTACCTTTCTACTTCTATAATCTAGTGCGCTAATGATGTTTCTTTCAATTTCATTAAGATTTAATTCAGTAGCCTTATTACCTACTATTGTTAATTCAATAATTCCAGGTCTATTATCTAATTCCTGATTAAGAATGGTCATAGCATTAATTAATGCTTCAATTTCAGTATTAGCAGGTATTTGTCGCTTAATAAATCTAGGTGTAATAGTAGGAACCATTTCACATATAAACTGATCATTAATATATTTTACATGCCAAAATCCTCTAACTTGTCCTGCATCTCCCCACCCATGTTGAAGTGGTGCACCAAGATAATAGGCTTGACAACCAAAAATTTCATTAAGTGATTGTGGTGTGTGATTATCTGCGCCTAGAACTAAATCAGGCTCTAATGCCTTAATAAAATTAGGATCTATTCCACTGGCTTTAGTACCACTAGCTAATAAAGAGCCAGAAATTAAACCATGGAAAACTACAACTAATGGCTTAGTCTTTTTATGAGCAATCTTTTGATTTTCCCAACCAGAAGGCACAAAGATAAATTCAAATTCACCAATATCACGAATAGTTATTTCATCAAATACTTCTATATGTTTCAAATCTTTTTTAAAAATAGAAGCACCTTCAAAAGCATGACCACTAACATGAGATTTAGTCCATCTATCATGATTACCAGGCATAGCAATCGTCATTATATTAGCATTCGATCTTCTAACCCATGCAGCCTCTGCATGTTTAATGACATTTTGTGTTGGATTCGTGGCTCTATACCAATCACCACCAAACAACACAACACTAATATTATTATTTGAAGCATATTCACTGATAGAATCCTCAACACTAATAGTATCATATAAATTAATACCATTAGTATAATCATCATGATGTATATCACTATAAGCTAAAAATTGCATTAGTGCATTCTCTCTCTATCTTCTTCAGTCTCTTCAATAAACTTCTTATATTCATCAGAAAGTTCTGATTTATCTATTACCACCATTGTAAATTTATCACCATTTTTACGTGAAAGTAGAACACTAAGTAATATCATTAAAAATAAAACTACTACAACTGCTACTATTGGTATCCAACTCTGGGTAATGATGGTAATTACCAATATAAATAGCAGCGTCCCCCAAAATACTTTCATACCCCGACTTCTTTAAATACCCTGTGCGATTCTTCTTCGGACACCATATCACCCACATAGTTATTATATAAAATATGACTCACTTCATGTTTAAATGCAGTATTTTCAATTGGTTTATTACCTTGTCCAACCATACACCAATTCCAACCAGCCACACCATAAACTCTTCTTGACCACCATCCTGGACTAGTATGAACAAAAGTCTCTTCTGGTCTAAAAATACAAATAGCACCATCAATAAAATATCCATCTAGAATATAATGGTCTGGCGTAGTTTTATCTTCTTTATTTATATATTTTACCCATTTCCTAAGTGCAACATCCAGATCGTCTTCTACCATCTTCTCTGAATAAAAGCATGCACCCTTTTCAAAATAACAATTCAACCCAGTGCTCGTAACAAATCGCCAACGAGAAATAAACTTCCATCGTTGATAATAATAGGCAAATACAATAACCAACGTGACTAAAATCATTGCCCCAGCCACAATCCAACCTGCTATTGGTATCTTTTCACCTTCTGGACTTGTGTAATTCCAAACTATAGTTCCTACTGTTATGGACACCAAAAAAGTCGGAATCCACATAATTAACAAATCGTTCACTCTGAATAATGAAGGCCTCATAATAGATTTCCTCTATCAACTTTTCAAGTTTATTTAATAAAGTAAAAACCGCTTCCTCATCTTTATCTACTATTCTTTTTTCTAATGTATAATTTAATAGCCTAAATTCTCTCTTGATATCATTAACTCTACCAGTAAGAGGTTTCTCTAGTGGTCCTCTTTCCCTAATACATTCACTACAGCCAAATACTGGTACTTTGTGATCATGCATTACAATAGTTGTTCAGCTATAACTATATAAATTACTTTCGCAGATTTAACCCACATGCCTCTTTGGATATTAGTCTGGTTAAAAAGATCTCTACTTATCGGAACATTATTTAATAACATGCCTCGTGAAACTGGTATTTCACTCTTTTCAGTGACTAATTTAATAGGTACATTACTAAATGACATTGGTAATATGAAGATACTTCTTCCATGTCTAAACTTAGGAGAAAATATCTCCAACTTTCCATGTATCTCTTTTACAATAGCATCAACAATCATATTGCACACTCGTAGTAGTAGTATACAGGCTCGTCTGGTTTATCTCTTCCTTGAGTAGCAAAGTATTTACATAAATCTATAAATTGCTCTTCAACCCATAAACGCTGTTTTTGCAATAATATAGTCAAATTTCTAGGAAATGTATTCTTAGTAGCAGCCATCTTAAATAGAAGTTTGCCAGTTACAGTAGCATCGTTCACTGCCCTATGAGCTCCAACAAATGGAATGCCATAGGTTTCTGCTGCTTTAGTAAGTGTCTTACCCTTATTATACTTATGCCACTGTTTATAAAAAATAAAAGGATCTACCATTGGTTTAATAGGAAATCTTATGCCCAATCTGGCAAACTCGTTTTCCAATACTCCACGATCATAACCATAATTATATGCAACATGTATATCCATACAATTCATATAGTTATACAAGAACCATGCTATGTCTGCAAAAGTTGGTGAATTCTCTACATCAGTATCATAAATTTTATGTACCTCACTTGCTGCTGGCTCAATAGGTACAGGAGGCTTTAACAAGGTCCCCCATTCTCTATGTAATTGGCAATCTTTAAAATGACTAAATCCTATCTCGCATGCATGATCTCCTAACACAGCTGTTTCTGTGTCAATGATCAATACATCGCCTCTTAATTCTTTAGGTATAGCCATTACTTTGGTGGCTTAAGCGGTCTACCACGAATGTCAGTCATCTCTTTGACATGATCGCTAGGTTTATTCTCTACATATAAACAATTCGGACATTCAAGTTGTACAGTACCATCCAAATCCGATCTTACATGTAGTTTCTCTTTATTACATGTAGGACAATCAATGTCGGTAGCCCTCTCATAATTACTTTTATCTACTAATAACGTTTCATTTTGCATATACTCAGCCATCTTATTTACCCCTAAGTTTTAGACCACAAAGATTTTGTATAACAGTTTTATACTTTTTACTTTTTTCTATGTTTTGCACTAAAAGATGAACTTCTGTTGAAACGTTAAGTATCTGGTTCGGCAATTCATCTTTCACAAGTTTACCTATCTCTTCATCTTCGACAAGTTCACGCACAGGAAATCCGATAGAATCCAGCGTGACCACTAGCCTTCTAAGCCTGCGCACACAACTTAAAACTTCAGCATCTTGCATGTCAGGTATTCATCGATAGCAAAAATTTGGACTCTGGACTTTGCTTAATAATCCCATCCAAGATATCAGGCATGACTGACAATCTACCTCCCCTAATTGAAACGTATGTTCTTTGTCCTACTTCAGTAATAGTTTCTATCATACCACCCATACTATTAACAATCTGATTAGGATCATCACCATTATTGACAAACACTCCCTGAATTGGTAAACCATTTTGAAGCATAACAGCATTATCAATTTTTAAAGACACAAAATCTTCTCTAAATCTATCCTTTATCGTGGCACCCTCAAACATTGCAATCTGTCCTTCTACTAAGAATTTAAGCAAATTTTCACACAATGGATGCCAAATATTAACAAGTATTATTCCCTTATTATCACTAATAACTACAGTGATATATGGTTTACCTTTATTTCTACCTTCTTTTTGTATAACTTTCCTTTGAATCGAATCAATCATTCCGATGATTAAAACGGATTCACCAACCCCACAATTTTGAAGTAAGTGAGGGCAGATTACTTTGGCCTCACCACGTTCCAAATTCTGTTGTAGTCTTTGATAAACATCTGCAGGATGTCCAGTTACAAAAGAGTGCAATACTTCTTTCTCGTTTAGATGCTTCTGAACATCGGTAAATTCGTTACCATCAATAAAACATTCAAATAACACCTGTACTGGTGGAACTTTAGATCCATCAAAATTCTTAGTTCTTTTTCTTACAATCTTATTTATAATGTCAACATTATCAATTTTATTTCTATTCGTAAGTGTTTTATCCCAATCAAAAGCACCAGATTTCACTAAGGCAATTTTAGTATTCTTGTTAATAGATGGCATTCTTTGACAGAATTCAACAAATGAACTAAATGGGCCTCTAGCTTCACGTTCCTTTACTATATCTAATGCTGATTTTGCACAACTTTTGATAGAAGAAAGCCCCATGTACATAATATTATCATCTAAAACTGTATATTTAGAATCAGAATAATTTATATGAGGTAAATTAACGGTAATATTATTGGATATAATCTTACGCATCAACATATCTATCTTACCAGGATTATTAGTAGAATCTAAAATAGCCGCATAATAATCGACTGTGAAATGTGTTTCTAAATAAGCTGTAATATACGTAATCCAGCCATAACCAGCAGAGTGGCCTGAATTCCAACCATATCTAGCATAGCCTGCTAGTTTATCTAATAATTCCTTAATCCACTGTTCAAGAGTACCAGTATAATTATCTGGTGGTTTCAATCCTTCTCTTTTAAGTGCTCTGATTTTAAATTTATTCTGTGCTTCATCAAATTTCTCTTTATTCTTCTTACCAATAGCCTTTCTATATTGATCTGCCTCTACATCATCAAAACCAGCAATAATTTTTGCGATCGCCATAACCTGTTCCTGATATACAGGAACTTGATAAGTAGAAGCAAGAACATTATCCAGCCAAGGATGCCAACCAATTATTTCTTGTCTTCCATGTCTTCTTTCAACAAACTCATCTGTCATTCCACCTTCTAATGGACCTGGACGGTATAGTGCGTTGAGTGCCATGATGTGTTCAAATTTTCTCGGAGCCAAACGGGCACACAATCTTCTATACCCAGGTGAATCAAGCTGGAAGATGGATGCATAGTCACCTGATGTAATAAGGTCATATGTGTCTGAGTCGTCGGGTGGTAAATTATAGATATCAACTTTAATTCCATGTCGATTTTCTATCCTTTGTAAAGTATGTTTTATGATATCCAGATTACGCAAACCTAACATATCGAGCTTTAATAAGCCCATTATTTCAGTATCACGCATGTCATATTGGATACCCAATAGACCTTCATTCTCAGGTAAAAGAGGTACTAATTCACCCAACTTTTCATTAGAAATAACAATACCGGCTGCGTGATAACCTAAATTCTTAGCTATACCAGTTAAAGCAACAGCATGGTCCACCCAATTTGGAGTCTCGGACATTACCTGTTTTACTTTACCAGGTACTTGTTCCATTTCAGTAACTTCATCAGGTATCTTATTTCTAAGCTCTCTATTTTGTAAATGAGGAATGCCCATAGCACGACCAACATTGTCAATCGAAGCCTTTAATGCCATCGTTTGAAAAGTTGCAATCTGTGCTACTCTATCATGACCATGCGTGTCAGCTATATATCGCAGAACATTAGGTCTACCTTCTTGTGTGATATCAGTATCAATATCAGGAAGGTCAACACGCCCTGAGTTAATAAAACGTTCAAAGGGAACATTCCATTTAATAGGATCTATTGCTATAATATCCAGACAATAACAAACCAAAGAACCAACAGATGAACCACGCCCAACAGGTTTAAGCATATCTGTTCGTTTCATATAGTCAATAATATCATATATGATTAGAAAGTAACTAGAGAACTTCTTATCTTTCATTACATCTAGTTCATACTGAAGTCGTTCTACGTATCTTTGATCTCCTGCTAATCCTTTAGCTGCTAATCCTTGCCATGCATCAATTACTAATTTACCATGTGCCTGATCGATAGACCATTCACCACTAGCATTCTTAAACGTTGGAACAATGAAATTCTTGTTTACAATACCATAGTCTTCTACTGCATTTGCAAGCGCAATAGTATTAGCATACCATGTGTCTTCAAATCCCATCTCATACATCTCTATTGGAGATTTGAAATGTTTGTTCTGACGATCAGATAGTGCAGTATGCTTACCAATCTTTAATGCAGTGCCATATTTCTCATAATCATCTTGTTCTGTATATAATACATCACCAGTAGCTATTACTGGTAACTTAAACCTTTCAGAAGCTAGTTTTGCCACCTCTACCATAGGCGGTCTAGGATCATGAATCTCTATATAAGAAGGTACCCTCGAGGATATGAGATTTAATACATAGGTCAATCGTTCATCATATACTGGCTGATTTACATCAATTAAAGCCACTATACTATGTGGCCTAATGTCATCTAAAGTAATAAATGGATCTGTATCTTTTCCTTTTCTAACACACCATGCAGTAGTATTCATTTGAACCAGATTTTTATAACCTTCATGATTCAACGCTATAAACACTACTGGATGAGAAGTAACATCATCAACCTTGACTGTAAACTCGGTACCAATAATTGGTTTTATATCAGCGTCCTGACAATCTTTAATAAAGGTAGGAGTACCAAACATATTACCATATTCAGTCTTGGCAATAGCCGGCATACCATATTCTTTTGCTTTAGCAATTAAATCTCCTGTTTTACAGATAGCTTTAAGGAGACTTAAATGCGTGTGTACACGCATATGAACAAATTTAGGCACTTTTTCTGACTCACCCATTCCGATTATCGTACCACAATTCTGACACATGCGCGCATCAAAATCACTACTCCAATAAATAGCTGGTTTTGAACATCCACATGACGTCATCCAAAAATTTAAATCATTCATTTGACCGATTGTGCGCCAGCCCTGTTAAAGAATTTCTTGAAACAGTTATTAGGCTTAACACACAAAATTCTTCCTCTGCTAGTATCTACACCAAACTCATCAGTAAATTCTTTACATTCAGCGCATTGTTCTTGTCCTAATTTGGGTGTAATAGTAACCTTAGGCGCAAATTCATTAGACAATAACTCACAATCAGATACTGCGTCTGGTGGCATAAACTTTCTAAAATCTTCATTAACACCAACTGCCCTTTGTATTATTAAACTGAAATACTCTAACCTTGGAGACATGCCGGTATTTCCTTGTTCCGGCATAATGTATATAGTAGCTATACCTCCTCCATCCATTGCATAACGTTTCATCCATGAACGTTTTTCCGTTATAGTGTATCCTAATTCCTGGCAAAGATTAGTTAATCTAACACCAAAAGTTTCATTCCCTTCCTTTTTAATAGGAACTTCTGCTTGTTTAGATTCTCTTTTAGTATTCAGATTTTTACAATCAGAACATCGTTGATTATTCTTAGCAAATTTACCAACGACCATTTCTTTTTGGCAGCCCTCACAAATCACAATCTTTTGTTTATTAGGATCAAATTTTATATTGCTAACATTACTACCTGGCATGTCTCACCTCACAAAGAGATATTGTGCTTTCTAGCCGCCACTAACAATTTTTTCCTAGCCACCGAATATAATCTAGTTATACGAGGTCTAGACACACCCATAATATTGGACAAATAAGTATGTGTACCATCTATTAATCTGGTCTTATTAGACTCATTTGCATTTACTAAACAGAAATATATTACTCTGTATTCATTCGCATTAAGCGTGTGACCGTCATCTATAATCTTCATCAAAGATTGAATAGCATCTTTATTAGAATCATCAGGTTCATAAGAATTCTCATTTTCATTAATAGCAATTGCATTTCTATCATTTTCTGATATTTCTTCATTAGTATCTGATACTGGATTAATACCAGCAAGAATATGTTTCTTATTAAATTTTTGCTGTTTAGAAAATCCCCACAACACCCATTTTCTAACCCATCCAGTTCTAGGATTAGTACCAAAAAGATACTCTGTCAAATAAGCAGTTTCCCCTATTCGATACCCGTGTTCATCATCTAATAAAGCTTCAATAACTCTTGATTCAAGGTCCATTAATAAATCAGTAGTATTCACATATCCACCACCAACTCGTGCTAACGCATTATTAACTAAATTAATCAATTTTGGTCGTATCATACTTAATAAAGTACGTGCTGATTCATTACTATCAATTCCCATTCTAATACGACACGCAAGTATATTTATCACTACATTACGTGCGGATGTTCTCTCTGAATAACACTTCTCAACATGTCGACAAGTGTTACAATTTTGATTTAACTTCTTCATCTACCCTTCGCGATTAGTCATGTACCAGTACTCCCAAACCCATTACTTCCACGAGCAGTTATTGGTAATGAATCAATAAAGACAATAGGAGGAGTAAATCTCTGCATCAACAAAAGTTGAGCCAATCTATCTCCATTCTCAATAATACATTGCTGACCCATTGGATTCCAAACAAAAACCGAAATTTCACCAGTATAACCCTCATCTATTGTACCACCCATAACGAGCAACTTCTTTTTAGCAAATGTGCTCGATCTAGGTCTGATAGCACCCCAAAACCCAGCAGGCATCTTAGCAAACACGCCTGTCCTTAAATTCACCATCTCTCCACCAGAGAGATGTTTTGGTTCATCTAACCACACCTTAAGATCATATCCAGCATCACCAGGCTTCGCTGGCGCTAAAATAGGTTCCTTATTAGGACAGTCTGGGTGAATACGTACCAATAATTCCACACTATGCATGTTTACACCATTGGCTCTGGATCTGAACCTTGAAGCATACGCTGTTGTTCATACTGTTCTTTATCGAATCTAAGTATAGCACCATACCCCTGATCTATACTAGACACAACCGTAAAACATTTATTAGCAACATAATTTAGATACACAGAATCTTTAGCCATATTGGTAATTAAGATAATTGGTTTCCTAATAGTAGTTGCGTAATAAAGTTCCATTGGCGTACCAACAGACATTTGTCCACTCATCCAACGGGCTACTATTGCATCACAATGATCAATAGCTGACATATTTACATCATGAATAAATTCAGACACCGGCTTAGTAATAGACCCAAAAGCAAATGTGTCTGGGTCAAATAATACAATACCAGGATGTTGTTTACACCATTCTTTTAATTGTGTTTTCCAATCCGTCTTGATCTTTTCTTCATCAAAATCTATTGGTCCTGCAAGATAGTATCTCACCAATCACCTCGTATCCCATTTTTGTCTGCCCACCACTTCTGAACAGCAACCACTTCATCGCCTTCATCTTCAATAACAGCTTTTGGAACCCATAATTTACTCTCCCCCCTTTTAAATAGTATAGCTTTTTCGGTCTGATGTTCTATGCCCTTATGGTCAATATACACACAATCATCATTTCCATAAACTGTTCTACTCATTTTCTTAACCCTACATGCTTAACCATTGTTCTAGCTGCAATTTCTAAACTAGTATTGGGTATACAATAGTATGGAATACCATGCCTATGAATTACTTTCTCCATCTCATCTATCTTTTTAGCCTGTTCTTTAACTTTAAGTTCAAATTTATCAGCAGAATCTTGATCATCACGCATACGTCCAAGAGCACGCGTTTTAATGTCTTCTCCAATTATCTGAATAAAACATCCTTCTTGTTCAGTACCTGCAAACTGATTTTCGAGTAACCACATAATTTGGTCATCAAACCTAGGAAATCCATCTAAAAAGATAACCTCAGCACCAGAGGCCCTTCTTTTATGAATCAATTCATAAATTTTCTCTCTAAGTGGCTCTTCAAAGGGAAATAGATTCCCTTTAGCCATATGAGCAATCTCTTTATCTGTAGATAATTGTCTAGCAATATCACCGCTACAAATACGAGCTAATATTTCTTTACTAGAATCAATTAGCGCTTGAATAACAGTTGTCTTACCACTACACGGAAGACCAAATACACAAACAACTCTACCTGATAATGGTTTCATGCCGCTAACTCACTAAACAATTTAGACTGCTCTGATGGAGTAGAACACTCTCTGATTTGTAGTGTACACGTCCTTGGATCTGTATCTAGATAGGCATGTGCAATAAAATTAGACACACCACCTCGTCGCTTACCAATACGAACTAATCTATTACCCTTAGCTTTCCCATCCTCTGCAATTTGTTTTGCACTCTTCTCTTCTATCCATAAGAAATCATCAGCATCTTGAATAATTCTAAAAGAACCTGCAATCTTATGCTTTCCTTCAGCATGCTTATCTCTATTCATCTGGGCTATCAATATTGCAGGTAGCCCCATATCAATTGTGACTCTATTCTTAATAGTAGTGGAAGCATGACCTATTATTTGCTCTCTACTCCACCTAAATTGATCTTGAGAGGCATTAATAAGTCCAACATAATCCCAAATTACACCCTCTATATCATACTTCCATCGATATTCATCAATAATAGCTAATATTTCATCTATATCACCAGTCCTTGGCTGAGCCATGTAAAGACCAGAATTCTCTATAGTCTGTACAGCCTTTGAAAATCTAACAGCCTCATCTTGTGATAAACTACCAGCCTGTAATTTTGTGTTATTCAAACCTTCTGATATTGACGCAAGACGCATAGTATTTTCTTTACTCTGCATCTCTTGTCCAATCCAAAGATAACGTTTACCATGTGTAACCGATACACAATTAGCAATATTCATAGCTAATAATGACTTACCAGCACCAGTATCACCAGCAACTACCAACATATGTCCTGGTTGAATACCACCAAGAATCATATTGATGCTAGGCATAGCATAGAAATCATGACCAATAATTAAATTACCACCAGATCTTTCGCGTTCTTTTACTTCATTATAAAGTTCTTTAGCCAATTCGACAGGAGTACGAGCTTGTGGCCTGCTCGAGGACACTGCTGATATTAGGTTCTTTCGATGATCATTTACCACTTCTGTAAAGGAACGTGATAAATCTCTAGAAGCTGATATTAGCTCATTTGCCTGTTCAGAGGCAGAACGCCTCTTCCACATATCTAATACTATTTCACAAGCTACTGCCTCTGTATATTTATTATTCTCTTCTAAAACATTAGAGGCGACAGATGGCAGATCTTGATCAGCATATTTAGCCATTGCTTCATCAAGAACTACCTGAGCTGTATAGTTCTCTGCAAACTTATTAAATGCTATCTGACAAGCTGTAAATAGCTTCCTATATTTAGAATAAGTAAATGCAGACTCAGTAATACCAGCAGACTTAGAAATGCTGAAAGAAGCTGAATTCTTCATACAATGCGAAATAAGTATTTTCTCTGCTTCTAGATTATATAACTGACTAAAGGCAGCTTTGATTTCTGCTATATAGTCAGTGATTGCTTCCTTACCAGTATTAAGTACGTTAGCTAAGTAAGAAATAGCTATACTTAGATGAACACCAGTAACTTTAGTTAAATACTCCCTTAGCGAAGTGATCAATCGGTGTTGATCTGTAATACTTGATAAATTATATCCACTATTATTAACGTAATACTCGAGCGGTATTACTGCTTTCTGAAGCATCTGATATACAGCACCATCACCACCAACCCGCCACGTATCATGAGGATCCGAATCTAACTCGTCTGGACAAGTAACCAAAACGAGCATATCACCAAAATCTTTAGGCTTATTAATTAAATCTAATGATTTAGTCCAACCAGTATTATCATTGTCGTAACAAAAGATTAACTGTCTTATCTTATATTCTTTAAGAGCATCTAACTGCTGCTCTCTTATATCACTACCAAGTACACCACCACATTGAAGAGCAATTGTATCTCGTTGCCCTTCAACCAGCACCAATTGAGCACCGTTAGTTCTTAACTTTTTCTTAGCTACATGAAAACCATATATTATACTCAAATCATGCAGAGGATGTTCTTTCTTCATCCCCTTATAAGGAGCACCATCTATGAGCTGACGAGTGTAAAAGAATGCTATATCACCAGAATGATCGTGAACTGGATATGTAATTGCATTCGTAAACAAATCCTTACGATTGAGCTCTAGTTTATTGACATCCTCATCTGTTAATTTGATTTGGCCAGATACGTGAGTAACTAAACCTTCTATAGAGGGACAATATCCTACTAGATAAGGTTCCACCATAGGTAATGTGAATCCAGACCTAGATAAATAATCATCTCTAATAACAGTGTTCTCCCTAAAACACTGATGCATCCACTCAGCTGCTATTCGATTAACCTGTTTGTAATGGGATGCTTGAAGCTCTTCAGGAGTAGGATCTCTTAGATATGGTGTAATGTCTATCGAACATCTATCTGCTACATGGAGTATTGACTCTTCAAATCTTAATCCATGCCATAACTGTACCCAAGTAAATACGTCACCACCATGTTGTTCACCACCCCAATCTTTAAATCTGGTATCGCTAACTTTAAATGAGGGCTTGGCTTCTTCTCTAAAAGGTGAATTAGTAACAAAAGTATTACTACCCTCTTGTTTCCATACTCTATCACCAATATCTTCTTTAATAATTTGTAGTAAATCTGCACGATCACGTACAAGTTCTTTTACTACATTTATATCTACTAGTCTTCTCAAGACAATTTAACCTTATTAAACATATCTAAATTAGTGGTATCTATCTCTCTTGTCCTGTCTATCTCTTCCCAATCTACAGGTTTATTTCTATCTCCAACAAGACTCGATATAGCTGCCAATATAGCTTTAGATTGATCATTGAGCTCATTCCTCTCCATAAGTTCCTGACGCATAATAACCCATTCTTTGTCGATAATTGGTAATAAATATTCTATAGAACGTTTAGATTTATCTTCTACTAAATCCATACATTTTTGAATGAATTCAACAGAAAACCTATTAGTTAAATCCCAAATACTAAACAAAGTCTTATGACTAAAATCAATCAGCAACCAGGAAGTGAACAAACTATATACTTTAGTAAATTCATCTTTAACTTTATCAAAATTCTGTGGTTGAATTGCTCCCTGTCGAGGAAATTGTACGCTTTTAATCCACCATTCAGGACCAAATGCTGCCACAGATAGCCAGTCGACCTTCTTATATCTGTTGCCATCAATTGATCCCTTTTGCCACTCTGGTTTCTGCTGACCTGGTTTATCTTGATGTCGATAAAATGAAGCAGAAGTACGCCTACAAACAGCCTCTAATAGAGACCTTGAACCAGCATATAACACTGCTCTCTCAAAATTCAATGGCGAATAAACATTTATTACTTGTTGTGCAAATTCTTGATTACCTGCAATACCCCTACCAGCAGTGCCATGCTGAATACACATATTCAACACTTCATCACGAAGCTGCTTACCTTCACGGCTCATCACTATATTGAATATTGGATCAGCTATTAGTAGGCTCATCTTTGCCAGCCCAGAAAGGAGGTTTAATCCAAGGATTATCTTCTTCTCTAACCTCCACTCTCTGAGGTGGCAATGTTGGGCCTACTCTAATAGGTTTCTTATCTATAATTTGCTTATCAGGAGAAATCTTACCAATCTCAACAGCATTAAGTAGTATCTTGCTTACCCATTGGGTCATATTAAAATTTTTACGATTACAAAATGCCTTAACTATAGCATGTACTTCATCTGTAACGTGTATTACCTTACCATTTTTTGCCATAATTTCTCCCGCCTCTATATTATATTGCATAGTAGAAATCGGTTTACTATATCTTTATAGGAAAACGTGCAGTAAAAGGCACATCTGTTAAATACATCTCCTGTATTCTAAATAGATAAAAAGAATGTATTTTATTATCTATTAAACACCATGCATAAACTAACAGTCCCTTCTGACCACCCTTAAATTCATATGGTTCAATGTGTCTCCAAACACCTTTATATCTAATATAAAGTAATCGTTGTTCCCTTGCTGCTCGTGTAGTAGCCGATACCATTTGTGCAGCTGGAATATATCCTATTTCGTGTTCAGTATAATACGCTGTTTCATGTGGCTGTTCTGCTGGTGGAGTTGGAGCTTCTGGTTGATCATAAGTAGGCAATTGAGCTCGAAATTTCTCAACTGTATGTTTAATTCGTTCAAATAAATTATTCGCCATCTTGTAACTCTATATCTTCTCGAATACGACTAGGTATCACACCTTTGGCATCCTTATATTTGCCACGGTAAAGATCATACTCACCAATAATGGGTTGAAAATAAATTTGACATATTCGCATATCTGGATACAATTTGACCGCGTGAGCAACCTGAATTTCCAATGTCCACTGACCAATAAACCCCACATCACCAAAACCAGCAGTCATATGCACCTGAATTCCAAGACGTGCAATGCTCGAACGACCTTCAATACAGGGAATGTAATGATCAGATCCTGCAATCTCTAAAGTACGCCCAAGATAAAGTTGATTTGGCACTAAAATCAAACCATTATCAGGAATAAACCAATCTTCAGTTGGATTTTCTTTCTTTGGATCTAAACACGGAAGACTATTAGACCAAGGATTGAGTTCTAACCTATATACCTTTAATTCCCTACCAAGCCTAAGATCATATGAATTTGGTCCAACCGCACTAGATAGGAATGGACTTATCTTAATACGACCATTCTCAACTTCTCGTGCAATTTCTTTTCCTGATAACATCTCAGTATCCTATTATAGTATCGCCGTCTTTCTTGTACTGATTACGACGGAGTTGGGCATGGCGTTTCAGATAGGGTACCACGTCCACGGGGTCCAGCACAAAACCTTGTTTTTTAGTCCCATTGGCTCTACAGACTCGCCCTTTAAGCTGACGTACATCCTTCGTAGGAAATGCTACCAAAATACTATCTAGAGATTTAATGTTGAGGCCATAACTACCTATATCAGATACTATTACGAGTATATCCTTTTTCTCGATTGCCTCAAAAGCTTTTTGCCTCTTCGAGCTTGTAGTTTTGCCTTGTAAAAACACAGGATTTAAATAATGCATCGCGTCACAAAGCTTTTCACCATACTTAATCCGGTTATAATACACGTAACAACTAAGGCCACTTTTTGCTTGTTCAGTAACTTTCTTAGCCAGAAGCTCTATTCTTTCATCGTTATCTACTATTTGATTAGCTAAAACATCAATATACTCTTCAGTAGTTCTAACCGAAGAATCGTAGTTCTGATAAATGTCGGCTACAGGAGTGGCAAATCTATTTACAAATAGTGGAACTGTTAAACCAAGCTTAATAAAATCCTCTTCTCTACTATCGTAAACTTTAGTACCAAAATGCTGCTCCATTTCTAGATTTTTGCCTTTTTCATTAGCTTGAGCCCAAGCAAATGGAGTAGCAGTAGTTCCTATAAATTTCGATGCCTTTAGAGTACCATACAGTCCTTCAACACTCTTACTATCAGCTTCATGTACTTCATCATGTATTACAAGCCCAACTTCCTCGAGCCAATCTCTTAATAGTGGTGCCTTATCTGCTGAAGGTTTCTGTTTCTTTCCTACACCCAATATAGACGTAAGTGATTGTATTGTAGCAACCGTCAAATCCTTTAGATCAAAATAGCCAGAACCAACAACACCTGCACCACCAGGCACCACATCCTCAAAGAAATCCCACGTCTGGTCAAGCAATACTCTACTATTTACTACTATCAACGTCTTCATTGCATTGAATTTCGCAATAAGAGACATGATAAGTGTTTTACCAGTTCCAGTAGGACTGGCAATTATCCCGTGCGAAACATCTAATGTAGCTTTTGCTGCAGCTAATTGAAAATCATATGGATCTAATAATACTTTAATATAATCTATATTTGAACAGGTCATATGTTGTTTGCGCATATCAATAACTTCAAGCGGTATTCCTGCTCGCTCAAGAATAAGAGCTACACGCCATGCTAAACCTGTACGAAAACGTTGTGTCTCTTGATCATATACGTATGACCAACCATCCCAGCGTTTGGTCTTGTAATACCATGTTTTATCGTAACCAGATGGGTGATAGCGAAGTATAGTATGTAGCTTTACATTTACTTCTGGAGGCAATTTTGGGTCTATATGTGAATAGACATAATCCTTAATAATACGATACATTCTAGTATCTGTTCATGTTTGAATCTGGAGCACCTATTCCTGTCATGAGCCTTGAGGCACCTTCATAGTACCTGTCCAATGCTTGGCCAGTTCTATACAAAATCTCTTTCTTTGCTTCTAAATCCGAATGAACATCGGCATCATATTTCTCATCTTTATTTCTTTTATGTTTCTTTTGTTCATAAAGCTTCGATATAATGATATTGAATAACTCAGTTACGTAAGCTTTATCATTAGCATATTTGCCAAGACGCGGCACCAAATCAGCCTGAACAGACAGCTGATTATTAGGAGTATATGGTGGAAGCCTATTACTCAGCACATGAGCATTCAAGAAATTCGAAATTTGAATGGGTGCAAGTTCCATCACATTAGTGACAGTAACAGGCTCAAATTGCGTAAAATTCATAATACACCACACACATCTGCCACAAACATCGCCATATTAGCAACATCTGCAGCCTCTTCAGAAATATTAGTGTTTGTGTCCACAGCTTTACGTAATTCTATTACTTCTAATTCCAAATGATCTAAAAGATCCTGCACCTTATATTCTCTCCATGTATCGCCATCATATTTTGCTTGACGCTTATTTAATTTTTGATCCATCATTTCTGAAAATTTTTGTATTTCTATTCTCATTTCCATATCTCCGGGTCAGACTTCAACATGTCATCCAATGTCCATATTATTAAACCCATATCATTTTGTATCATGTGGCGATGATAATGTAAATAATTTATTTTTGCATTTGAAAGTCTAATCAACAGAGGAACATTGGAAATAGAAACACACCATGTTGGTTGGTCAAATCTATTAACAATCAGCATTATTTCTTTATCATCTGGTCGATCTTTTTCTGCTTGATCTAACCATTCCCAAATTTTAAATTTTGTAGATGTAAAGAATTGATGCCAACCTTGAAAAGAACCTGGCGCATTTTTACATTCGATATGCCAAAAGAAGTCCTTGGCTGTGGTGGCTATATCACCAGCCAAGTCCCATCCTTCTTTTAGGGCAGAGCCTCCCGATTGCGGGGTACGCTTAAAGTCGTGATCTCCAGGCCACCAGGCTTTAAGCTTCTTTGCTACATTTCTTTCGAAATTAGCGCCTTTTCTTCTAGAACTAGCTCCTACCCTCGCCTGCTTCTCTTTGGCAGTAGGAAGAAATACATAGTCACATTTAGGACATTTGTATTTTACTCTGCTCTTCTTCGTCATTCCTACGCCATTTCTACTTCTTCATTATCACTTAGCATAGACTCTGTAGCAGAAGTTGGTACTCCACCCATCTTGGCAAATACTTGATCTCTAATATCTGCCATGACTTGTGGATTTGATCTAACTTTCATATAAAGATCATCTCTTCCTTGACCTTTTATATTACCAAAGTTAAACCAAGAGCCTTTCTGCTCAATCACTCCAGTACGAATACCGGTCTCACAATAATCCTTAACAACATCGACACCACGAGTATATGCTATGCCCGTCTCATCAATAAACTCTTCAAAATAAACATCAAATTCAAAGTGATAAGTAGTACTAGGTATATAAGCTGGTATTGGGGCGGTCTTGTTCTTTATAATACGAACACAAGACGTTACACCAACTTTCTTCTCTCTATAGACCCCATCAGCACCCAACACCTTCTTAATGATATCATCAGCTCTAACCACACGGAATCTATATGAGGAGTAGAATTTCAGTGCATTACCGCCAGTCTCCTGCTCAGTCTTATAGAGATCCATGGGTTTACCACGCATCTGATTTACAAAATGGACCAAAGTTTGCCCACATGCATTGATTAGAGGCGTATTTTTTGAAAGACCCATAGACATTAATTGAGCTTGAGAGGCCAACCTACCTTCACCAGTATCGCCCTGAATTACAGTGGTAGGTACTAATGCCGGACAAGAATCAACAATAATGTAATCTACACCACTGCCAACCAGCACAGTCAAGATATCAAAGAAATCTTCGCCAGATAGAATCTTATCTGGTGTACTCTGAATAAGAATTAAATTCTCTGTATCCACACCAGCACTATCTGCAAAGGCTTTAGAAAAAGTACCTTCAGCATCAAGCATCGCTACTACACGATTAACGGTATTACCATTACTATCTATCTTGGTACACCGCTGAATATAGCCAGCAATAGCGAGACACAAAAGTGTTTTACCAGTACCCTCCCAACCAAAGATATCAAGGACACGACCAGCAACCAAACCACCATTACCAACAGCAAGATCTAAAGATAAAATTCCGCCAGGCATGACAATGATAGGTTTTTCGACCACTGATGGTGCAACCTCAGTTTTATACCTATCATTAATCTTACTTCTCAACTGATCTATGTCACCGCTCTGAGATAGAACTATCTGGTCGTCTTTCTTCTTTGAGGACGACTTCTTGGTCTTCTTTTTGGCCATGATTAAGCTCCTGCAGAGAGCTTCTGATCAATAGCGCTATTCAATACCTGAAGTTTATCAAGGGGTGCATCCGAAAAATTGGTATCGCCAATATACTCCTTAATAAAAGGCATCATATGAGTAGTTACACCTTGACCCTGAAATTCAGGAATCTGCATAATCTTCTCATTTACAGCTTTAATAAGCTCTCCTCGAGCTTCTTCACTCGATGAATCCACAGCTGTTGTTGGCGCAGCGGCTGGTACTGCTGCGGTAGGTTGAGCATTTCCTAAAAGAGCTTCAATTGCTGGAGCGAGTTCTTTCTTTTGACCCTTGAGATAGGACAGATACTTGGGATCGGCCTGAGCGATCTGACCAAGCGTCTGCCCTTTATATTTTCCCGAATCTACTATAACATCCGCTGGCGACCCAGCTGCTGGCTCTGGTACTGGCGCAGCTTCAGGTTGAGGTACTGGCTGAGGAGCCGACGTTGGCACCTGTGTTGGCATAGCCTGTGGTACACCCTGTGGCATAGCCTGTGGCACACCCTGTGGCTGAGTCGGGGGTGGCGCAAATACCGGTTGAGTAGCTATTGGAGCATTAGGAACTGGTGCTTCATTACCCATAGCCTGTGGCACAGTAGCCTGTGGCACATCTTGTGGCATACCCATACCGGGCATCGCCATTGGCACATCTTGTGGCATACCCATACCGGGCATCGCCATTTGGCCTGGTAATACACCCTGCTGTGGTACAGTAGTCTGCGGAGGAAGATTAGCAGGTACGCCCTGCGATACGCCCTGCGGTACACCAGGAACAGAAGCTGCTTGTGGTGCTGGCAATGCTGGAACAGCACCCAAAGCCACACCAGGTTGGCCACCAGGCACATAACCAGGCACCTGTTGTTGAGGCGGCTGTTGACCAGCAATCTGATTACCAGTACCCTGGTCACCATGCAGATAAGTTACAAGTGCCTCTTCTGTCTTGAAGGGGGTAAGATCAGCAAGAGCCTGCTCCATCACCGCAGCCACCTTCGATTGAAGAGTCTGGGCATCTACATTACACTGAAACTGAGTGGGATTCTGTCTAGAAGTTTTATAGCTCTTTCTTCTACCATTCCCCTCGAACCACACCATCCAATCACAGGTAGTTACATCACCACCTGTATCATAGAAACGATCCATTTCTTCGAACAACTGGTTACCTTGCTTGATAACCTTCACGTCGTTATCAGCATACGACCATACCGGCAAAATATGCTGTGGACGAAGAGCAAAATCTTGCCTTTCACCATTCTGTTTAAACTTATCCTGATGATTCAGTTGGTCCCAAAGTGGGTCAGGATTATCCTTGAGCCAGTTAGAGAAATCTGCGTCTACCATAGTGAATTTGCGCAGAGTCTTCTCTTTCTGATCAGGACCAACAACCGTACAACTAGGAATACTCCTGACCCACTTGCTCACTGCCTCTACGGCCAATGGTCGAACAGGCTTAGCAGTAGAATCAATTGACAAATAAATCGAGTTACCTTTGATGGATAAAAAACCCATTACTTTCTCCCAAGTTGATTAAGTTCAGCGTCTACACCTTGTAGTTCAACGTTAACTCTGTCCCAAGCACTACCGTTAGAAGATACTTTTACATTGTAAATACGAATAAGTTCAAGTCTGGCAAGCTCAAGAAATTTACGTACTGCAATAAGTCTAGCTGTGTTAAAGTCCTCGTGTTCTCCTATAGTTTCGAACTGAATAGTTTCGAAGTCACCAATGTTCAAGGTTCGTCTGTATAAGATTCGTTCCATGGAGAATTTATAACACAGGGGTCTGACAAATTTATTGGGTGGGTGCCGGTCTATTCCCGGCTGTCAACCGTGTCAATTTTACAGGGACAGGACTAACTTGGCGCTCCGTCGCCGCACCTGCCCGACCCGCCACGGTCTTGGGTCGCGTCTCATTTGTCTAGATTTGCTCTAACAAAACAATCTTTAGCCTCTAAAAGCTTACGAAGACCAACTGTAAGCTCTGCATTATGGGCACACTGATCAGTCATCGTATATGCAAGCTTACAACATAAACGTGATACTTCCTGTAGTTCTACAGGTAGGTGAGCATAATCAAAATATTTCAGAATATTTTTGATCGGCCCCTCGGGAATTGGTTTACTCTTAGCCATTTTGTACCTGACCTACGAGCTCGCCAGGAGTCTTACGTACGATCGTGTGTGCAATATCTGGACCAGTAGACAAATAATTAAAGAAAATACCCATCTTGCTCTCAAGAGTAGTAATCCAATCACGCGTCTTCTGGGTCAGACTATCCCACGATTGCTTGTATCGATCCTCATAGTTGAGGTAGTCAACAAATGACAACATGATCTTCGTAGGACGATTAATATTCAAAGCCTTTTGCAGATCCTTCGGTCCTTCTGGTCCATCAAGAGTAAAAACACGACGCTTACGCTTAGTAGCAGTCGTGATCTCTACGATTGGTACTGGGGAATTGGCATGCTCAGTAATCTCTTCCCATGTAATTTCTTGGCCTGACATAGGACCAGAATTACCAGCAACACGTATAGGGAAAGTACGAGTAACACCATAAATATCTCTAACTGCGAATGGGCTAATACCCGCATCAGCACACCAATTACTAGAATTTGTATCACGAGAGGTGGTTTTACCCCTGTACCCATGGTGGAGTGATAAAACAGCACCTTGTGTACCTTCAAGAAGAATAGACTCCCCGGTATCAATAAGAGCATTAAGATATTCGACAGTATCACAAAGATATTGACGTAGAAATTCGTCATCTTCGGCATATCTAATAGGTTCTTCTTTGATAAATTCACCCCAATCAGTAATTGGTCCTCCCTGAATCGTATCTACAATCCCCTCAGCAATCTCATCGATAGACCCATCACCAAGTTTCTTATGAAAATATGCTGCCAGGTCTAATTCTTGACCTGGAAGGACAACCATTTTAGTCCCTCTAGCAGCCTTTCTTGCTGCATTTGCCCCAACACCATGGGTTGTAGATCCGAGTTTTGACCAGGCGCTGTCTGCTGGTAGCTGATCACAGCCAAAGCAAGTCTCTCCCAACTCTGTGTGTTTGTTGCAATCCCTGGGGCGGAAATAAAGGTCCCCGCAGGAAGGCATACGCCCTCCGTTTTCTGCGATCTTGTCGATTGGGTCGATAATAACCGCGTTGGGGTCAATAAGGAGTCGTCGATCATCCCAAACACCTTCTTTTTTCAGTATCTCTATTTCATGTTTTAGGTGCTCAACGTCAATCTGAGCATTTGCACCAAGTACTACCTTGGCCTTGGAAAACTCGAAAATACCACACGGAATCATGTGAAATGCAAAATACCGCCCATCATGCTCTACAGTATGTGCAGCATTAGGTCCACCAGTTCGAACCAATGCCGCATAATTGTTGTCAGAGAGGATGGACATGAGTTTCCCCTTGCCTTCTGACCCCGCATTAAGCCCAACTAGGATATCTACACACTTATTCGGTATCATCTTAAACCCCTGTCTGACCCCTATCGTATATGGGTCCAATTTACCTTGTTAATAATATTTGAAACGGTCTTTCTGGTTACATTGAACTCACGTGCAATTTGAGAGTGCGAAACCCCCTCAGAAGCTAACTCTCGAATCTCTTTCACTTGCTCTCGAGTAAGTTTGACATTGGTTGCCTCTTCACCTCTCAGCAGGGTCCCATGAGTCTTTTTATGTCTCTCATTTTCTATATGCGTCACCCAATCTAGATTATCTAGTCTATTGTTTGTAATATCTCCATCTAAGTGTGCACATTCACACCCCTCAGGGGCTGGCCCAACAAATGTCTCTAATACTAAATGGTGTACTTTGCACCTAACAACCTCACTACCACGCATGAGCTTAATGGACATGGCCCCACGCATACCAGACTTATATTTTTTACCAGTTTGCCAAGGCTTGAGAATGCGTGGTTTATTATACTTATGTGATCGAATACGACCTTGAGTAGAAATCTCATATCCATCAAAAGTAGGTATAGGTTTCCATCTCTCAGACATAATATTAAATAAAAGAATCAATATACTTACTTGAGATAGATCCCTTAACCTTTAAGAGTACCTTCCCTCTATCATCTATAATTAATGAGGTGGGAAAATTAATAATTCGATATTTAGCAATTAAGAGTAGATCATCTAGATCATTAGATTCAAATTCTACATGTTTAAATTCTAATCCTGGTCTTTGAGGAAGAGCTGGTATCTTAGAACTATTTTTGGTGAATGTGAGTATAGTCACGACACACTATCTATCATTTTATCATGTATACTGTCAACCGCACGAACCATACCCGCATGCGTGACATTTACCGCCACGACAGCCTTCCCCGAAAGATAACTGACCACCACACTGTGGACATGCCCCAGCATGCTCGTCGTGATCATGAAATTTTGCTTTTTTAGTACCATTAGCTAGGTGTTCTGATAGTGCTACTGATATAGCATCTGCACAAGAAGTTATAACCCTAGCCTGATCCCCCGTGTGACGCGAGGTATATCGTGCGATAAGATGGCACCTGATGCCACCAAGCTGTTCAGCAATATAGGCCGGTTCTGCGCCATGCTGAATAGCAATGCTCGCCATCCTGGCGATTGCCTCAGTTTGAGCAGACGCACAGCCTCCTCCCTTCCCAAGACGTGCTGTAACCTCTTGAATCCGTCCATCTTCACCCTCCCCAACATAAACCATTAAATTACCGCAAGCGCTAGGTACCTTCCTATTAGTACCAATAGTAACAATATCACGCTTGTTTTGAATCTTAACCAGACCACTACCATTACCATTACTTTGTTTCTTTAAAGAAGATAACGGTTGACCCTGACGACTACCATCACGATAGATGGTTATTCCTTTACACCCACCTTCATAGGCCATTCTGAAGGCATCAGATACCATATCTTGGGTAGCATCTTTGGGAAAATTAATAGTCTTAGATACACCTGATGAGATATGCTTTTGCCATGCCATCTGGTGCTTAACATGCCAAGTGTAGTCGATATCGTGGGAGCTTGGAAAAATTGAGCGTATGTCTTCTGGAAGAAAATCCGCTTTACGAACTGACCCCAAATTTCCAAGCTTATCTCTAACTTCTGCATTATCTAATCCACGATCCTGTAAAATGTTAAATAGTGCAGGATGATAATCAATTTGCTCCATATCTGCTTGTTTACGATTAATAACTGGGAAAATGATAGGTTCAATACCTGAAGAGCAACCAGCATACATGCTAGTCTGACCGGTTGGTGCTATAGTAGTAGTATCATTGTTTCTTCTATATCTTGCACCCGATTTTTCAAATTCTGAACCTTCAAAATATGGAAAATTGCCTCTATCTTTACCTAATTTAGTTGTCTCATCTTCAACTATCTTCTTAAAATATGAACCTATTTCATCTGCCTTATCTATAGCATCCTTAGAGTCGTATGGGATGCCCATTATAGCTAAAACATCGGCCCAACCCATAATACCCAAACCAATATTACGAGTGTTGAGATTCATCTCAGTAAGTTCAGAAATTGGAAACCAATTAATATCTACTATGTCATCTAAAAATTGTACACCAAATCGTATTACGTCCTCGAAAGCTGTCCAATCGAAATTAGTACTACCATTAGTACCAATGACAAATTTGGATAGGTTAACATGACCCAAATTGCAAGACTCATATGGCCGTCTGGGCTGTTCGGCACAGGGATTTGTACTACGAATCCTACCAATATGAGGCAACATATTATGCTTATTAACAGTATCTTCAAAGAAAATACCAGGTTCGCCATTTTCCCACGCATTCTGTACTATCAGATCCCATAATGCTCGTGCTGGTCTAGAGCCAGTTCTTTGTCGTGAATGAGGATCTAAGAAGTACCAATCTTCATCATGCTCTAATGCTGACATGAATCTATTTGGAATAGAAATTGAAATATTAAATTTTTCAATACCAATAACTGATTTTATACGTCGAGCTTCTTCAATTGAAACTCCCCATTCTTCTGCCATTATTTCTGGCACTAAATCATAACCCGCTTTCTTACATGTGATAAAATCAATGACATCAGGATGTCCTATATCTAAGATAGCCATATTAGCACCCTCACGCATTCCTTGAGCTACGTGAGTGGCATTTTCATTCAACATCTTAAGCCAATTAACTGGACCTCTAGTTGTAAAACGTCCACCACCAGCTTTTGTACCAGTAGGTCTAACATCTCCCAGGAAAAAGCCGGTGCCACCACCTGATGCTTGAATTAAACCTTGATGATTATGAGCTCGATAAATTGAAGGTAAATTATCTTCGACAGGCAGTACAAAACACGCAGAGCATTGTGCGTTAGGAAAACCCGCATTTACTAACGTAGGCGTGTTAGGCATAAATTTGCCTTCTGCCAACATTTCAACTATTTTCTCTTTAAATGCTTCCGTGTCTCTTATTGTATTATAATTCTTATGACCAATTGAAACAAAATCTGCTACCCTTTTATACGCATCTAATGGGGTTTCTTGTTTACCATCTTCCTTTGTGAAAAGAATCCTCTTTTTCATCATATTGAGCGTCACATCAGAGACAGAAACACCCGCAGATTCCACAATCAACTCCATTCACAGCAAATATGTTAGGCTTAACTTGTGGGTGATAAATCACCCACAAGATAAATAATAGCGGGTTAGAATTGCGCGGAAATAATAACTATTCTTGCTGTCTAATATTTATAATAGGCAAATTCTTAGCAGAAAATTCAATTAATAATTCTTCTACTACATCATGAGGCGCCTTTCGAAGGGCCTTCATTATCCTACTATGTAGTATCGGAGGCACACCAAACACCTGAACAACACCCTCTTGCTGATGAGGAGGTGTTTGAGGATTCTCTTCAATTTTTTCTGTTGACTGTGGAATATGCTCTTTTGCTAAATCGTCAGTCATTTTTGTTCTCCTGTAGTAATATATAACATATTACTTTTTTGTATTAACTAGTCAATCTTATTATTAAGTTTGACCTGTAGCTCTTCTATCCTGACCGAAAGCTGCTGTACAGCCTTCACAAGATATTTTACCAATGGCCCCTCAGATACACTTTTCATACCCTCAGTATCTACCCCAACCATCTCTGGAATAAACTCTTCCACCTGCTGTGCCACAAAACCCTTTTCTACATGAGGCTTGCTCGGATCTTTCCAATCGAAAGAAGAAATCTCAAGAGCATTAATAGCAGATAATGCATCAAAATCAACTGGCTGAATATTGGTCTTCAATCTAATATCTGATGTCGTATGGAATGCGACATTTGGACTACTAGTATCATAACCAGCCCAACCAATAACAGTCCCATTTCCATCTACAAAATCAATCCAACGACAATCATCATTTGAGCTCGGTGAGTCTAGACCAGCTTGAATTGAAATACCTTGACGGTTACTATTATTTCCATCATTCCTGAAAGTACTAGCAAATCCACTAGCTATATCACTATTTACATATAGCCTAGAATTAGATATGCCTCCAGTACCAATGCCAACATTTTGATTATCACCATCAACTGTTAGAACATCAGTATCATTTGATATCAAAATAAAATCTTCGTTACTATCTGTTCCGACTCTGAATTTATAATTGGATTTGATAAATGTATCCCCAGTTCCTTCATCTAGGGGACTTTCTGCATATATATCAATATAAGAACCATTAGAAAGTACCTTAACCTGAGCATCGTTTCCAAATGTCGTTCCAGCGTTCTCTACAAGAAGATTAGTTGACTCACTTTCACCCATTAAAACATGTAAATCGGCATCTATAGTATCACCACTAAAATTACCAATACCAACTTTACCAGAAGAATTGACGGTAAGTGCAGTATTCCCGCCACCAACAACCCCGCCTGTTCCAAACTTAAGCCGATCACTGTCGCTATTGTCTATACCCGCATGGAAAAAAGTACTACCAACTGCCCAGATAATGTTGGGATCTCCACCAGAAGCAACGGTGGAGAGGAGTAGCTGAGAGTCACTCGTAGAAGTAGTATCAGAGTTGGCTATATTTAGATTCGTGTCACCCGCAGTACTCCGAGAAATTTGAAGTGTAATGTCGCTATCTGAGAACGTAAGATTACCCACACCACCAAATAAGCCATCTGGTTGACTAAACTGAACATAATGAGGATCAGACGCTCCACCAATAGACTGACCAGCACCAGTAGGACCAGTAACACCTATAGGACCAGTTGCCCCCGTAGCCCCTGCTGGACCAGTAGGACCTGCTGGACCAGTTGCCCCTGTTTGACCAATAGAACCTGTTGGACCTGTTGCACCCGTTTGACCAGCACCAGTTGGACCTGTTGCTCCAGTTTGACCAGTAGGACCAGTAGAACCAGTAGAACCAGTAGAACCAGTTGCACCCGTTAAACCAGTTGCACCAGTAGGACCTGTTGCTCCCGTTGAACCAGTAGGACCTGTTGCTCCCGTTGAACCAGTTTGACCAGTTGGGCCTGTTGCTCCGGTTGGACCAGTAGGACCAGTAGGACCAGTTATACTCCCAGACGTCAGATCAACCGCTGAGCCGCCACTTGGATGCCAGTACAACTTATCGTCTGAAGTGTCCATATAGAGAGCACCAGTATCAGCTGTACTTGGAGCTCCTGGGGCAGTAATTGCAGCAAGATGAAGGTGATTAAACAGAGAAACCACACCATCACGGGTAAGCCTCATGCGTTCTTGCGGGATTGTGTCGCCGGTATCGGAAGTCAGAAAAATAAAATCCGAGGGAGCGACTTCAGAAGTGGACGCGGCAGTTTGCTCGACTCGAAGCGCCGCCGCCTCTACCCCGCCGCTGTTGCTCGCACCAATGAATTGAAACTGAGCAATGCGATCACCTGTTTGAGTCGCGACCCAGGTGTTCGCGGTGTCCGAGCGACTTCGCCTGAACCAGACTTCAGAGGATTTGGTCGCTGTGCTCGAAAAGGTACTCCATGTGTTAACTACACTGTTCCCAGACCCCGACCTGTAGGCATTGAAGTTACCTTCAATGGCAGTAATTGTCGCACCCGCTGTCAGAGCATTCTGACACCTGACAATCTGACTGGCGTCGATTCTCATCGCCTCTTGCAGTGCACTAGTAGTCGAGGATGTGTAGAACACGAACGAACCAGGAACGACAGTCCCAGCATTGCCGTCCTGCTCAACAAGAATCTGTGCAGCATTCCCCCGCGTGGCCGAGCCGGTGATACCTTGGAACAGCAATGAGCCAAGCCCACGGTTGTCATCCGTCTGACCAATACCACCAAAGTTGTTATTGTCGCTGGTACGAAAGACTAGGTTTGGACGGTCTGCCGCAGTTGCGCTGTAGCAGTCAAGGTTAACTGTTAGCGTCGCATCTGCTTCAGCTACATTCAGTCTACCCTCGGGAGCAATTGTGGCGTTATATGGTCGGAATGGACCAACACCTACTGATTGTTCATGGTTGACCATCATTGCCCATTGCAGCAAACCGCTCTGGGATGTGGTGCGGAAAGCGATTGCTCCTGGAAGATTTGTTCCAACAGTGCTTTCGTCTTGGTCAACACGGATCTCCGCAGCCTGGCATCTTGCCTGAGAACTATTTAGCCCCCAAAAGGCGAGTCCTCCGAGTATTTCACCGGGAGCGGTCTGGCCGGTTCCTGCGCTATTACCTGTCTTGCGGAAATAAATCAGTGGATAGTGTGCATCGTTAGTGCTATCACAGTCAGCAAGAAAAACAGGAGATGCATCTTGCTTGCGTATATGCAGTATATTCGCTGGTGAGCTAGTCCCTATGCCGACTCGATCGTTGATATCATCGTAATACAGTGCGCTTGCACCACCGAAACTCCCACCGTTATTGTACTGAATTTGTCCGTCAGAGCCGGCGGTGGTGCCGCCCTGCGTGTCTAGGTTGACCCAGGCACTACCCGTGTACCCTCGGAAGTTGGAACCGTCCCATTCAATTCGACCAGCGTCAGCCGTATTTGCTGCACCAATCTTGACGCCTTCGGTAAAATTAACATCGCCGTCAGGGGTAATCACCATCCTCTGGGCGACCGCCCCTGTACCATCCGAGGTGCTGAAGTCGATCTGCATCGGGACGAAAGAAGCGCCGGCCGCGCCATCCTGACGCATCCCAATGAGCGCACCAGTAGCACGAGCATTGCTGCTGTTGACACCTCTTCCTACGATGGCACCAATGTTATCGCCGTCGATGGTAGCCGCAAGCGGCGACTCATCCGACGACCTAGACTTGCGGAAGGACAGGACACTCCAATCCCCAGCCGATGTCGAATAGACATCCATGTAGGTATTGTTTACACCAAGAGTATACGAGTGCAGCTTCGCCTCTGGCGCTACCCAATTCTGACCAGGGCCGAATGCTCCCAGCCCCAGGTTGCCGTTGCTGTCGAGAATCATCTTCGGGAGGCTATCCACACCGAAGGTGTAGAACCGGAAGGCCCCTCGATCGTCTGCCCCATCCCGGTAGGCAGAAACCTGCGCGATGGTAAACGGTCCCGCAGTACCGTCTTCGATCGAGTACGACCAGCCAACACCGAAGCCATCATCCATATCCGCGCTAGTCGTATGGCGCAGGCTGAATACATTGGGAACAGTGTTGGTTGCTGCATCACTAGTTGTGAAGAGTGCGGCACTACCGGAGCTAGTGACCTTAAGCGCGCTCCCGTCGTACGTAAAATTAGAACTTGCGCCAAAAGCGCTGCCACCGTTGTTGTACTGGATCTGCGTGTTAGAGCCGGCAGGGGTACCCGAAGTTAGATCTATTGCAGAGCCTTCATAGGGCCAATAATAGAGCTTGTCGTCAGTATCAGCATAAATAGTTCCCCAACCATTTTGTTGTGCGCCAGTCGGAGAATTCTGCATCTTCAAGGCAATTTCACCTTGCGCAGGATTTTCTCCGCTACCACCAATAGCTATACTTTTCCCAATCCTAACATAGCCCTCTTCGCGAATACTGAAGTCGCTAGTTGCGTTTGATAAATTCTCAATATACAAATTGCTATTACTTGCAGTAATTGCGTAGAGGTCACCATCGCTCTCATTAAGACTAATCTGTGGTGAACTGGCCTCAATTTCAAGTTCGGGAACAGACCCGACTTTTAGAGCAGAAGTTCCTGCAATTCTGCCATCATCATCAATAATCAGAATACTATCAGTAGGTCCTTTAGGTGGTATGTAGGTCATTAGATGATCCCCCAGGCTGTTCCGCCATATGAAACAAAGGTTATTGATCCATATCCAACGGCAATGGTTGTAGTTGTAGCTCCATCAATTGTATCTGATCCACTTCTCGAGATAGTGATGGTATTCGTACTCGAGGTAGTATTCTTCACAACAATAGTCTCTCCCTCTACTCCAGAGGCAGTAGGTAGGTTTACCTGGAACCCACCGCCAGACGGGTCACACCTGACTACCTCACCTGCATTAGCATTATAGGTAGTAGTCTTAGAGCTAGTTACTGTATAGACTGGAGCTCCACCCTGAACATCCAGATTCTTCCAGCTAGCTCCATCGTGACCCTGGAAGTTGGTTCCGTCCCACTGAAGCCTGCCCGCTTCAGCAGTAGTCGCCCCACCAAGCTTCAACCCTGACGCGACGTCAATGTCACCGTCATCATGGATCAGCATAGCCGTAATCTGAGAAGTTGTATCGTTCTCAGTTACATTAAAGAGTAGCTCTGAACCACCACCATTTAAAGTAGTCCAATCTTCTGTTGCCTGGCAAGTAATAGCTGCGCTCTCGTATTCGCCAGCAACTTCAATTTCATCATCCCAGCGAGCAGTAAAAGATATTTTTCCGAGAATATCTCCATCATCAATTCTACCACCAAAGGTTTCTGTTCCTCCTTCAGAACGATAGAAGTTAATTTCAGAATAGTTACTCTCGTGACTAGTGTTCAGTTTAACTTTTGCTTCAGTTGAACTATATAAAGTTAATAATTCATCCGGAGAAGTCGAACCGATACCAACCTTGCCAGCGTTGGTGATGCGTGCTCTGACCGCATCGTTGGTAGCAAAGACCACATCGGTATTGCTGTAGGTTCCAATTCCGAGACCACCGATGCCGGTGGCCTCAATCAGCGTACGACCGGCTACGTTCTCTCCGAAATGACCCGAATTGCAAGTCGTTCCAAGCTGCTGGAAGAAAGCAGCTTCTGCGTCTGCCTTAACTGCTAGATACGAGTTGCAATTGCTCGTGGCATTTGTGTTTTCAATCCGAATCGCGGTACCAGAGTTCTGGTCAACCTTGAGGTGAATCTCCTCGGCTACCGTGGTACTGCTGAAGTCACCGACGCCCAATCTGCCGGCGTCTGTAAGTCTCATCTTCTCGGCAAGAATTTGACCACCAGCAGTCATCGTCTGCCAAACGATGTGGGTGCCTTGTTGACTTAGTTGGAAATTCTCCGCAGCAACAAACCTCATATTGGCACTCGGACTCCCCCAAATGCTCGTAGTTACTCTACCAGCACCAGAGAACACTCCGAGTACGTCTCCAGAGATAGTTGGAGACGGTGAAGACTCTGTACCGCGCGAGCTTCTGACTGTTGACTGCGTAATGCTTCCACCAAATCGTTCGAGAACGGCTACCGCATCGCTGCCGTCAGTAGTGATCTGTAGTGGGACAGTCGGAGAGCTTTGACCAATGCCGACCCGTTGGTTGGAGTCGAGTGTCATGGCCAGAGCGTTGCCTGAGTAGATAGACACGTCGCCAGATGCGTTAGCCGAACCTAGATGCATGCCACCTGCACCTCGGCTCTCAAGAACGGAACCCAGAGAACGCGAAGCACCAAAGTAGCTAGGACCAACTCCTCGAATTTGAGCGATCACCAAATCATTGCCGTCGAGGTCTGAGCCGGCATTAAGGTTGAGGTACGCCTCCACATTCGTGCCCGAAGTGTTGTTGTCGATCTTGACACCGGTACGTCCGTCGTAGTCGTACCGAACATGCAGAAGCTCCTCAGGGCTGTCAGCATTGAGAACAGAGAAGTCACCGATGCCTACTTCGCCCGTGTAGGCGATTTTCATGCGAGGCTGCGGTGTATTCGACGAGCCGCCACCAATCAAAGTTCCAGCAGTTTCAAACACCAGCTCGGCGTAGTTGGTTGTCGTCCAGTTGTTGAAAGCGTAGGCGTTGATACGCGCACCCTCTACCGCTGTACCTCCGCGTCGGCCCGCGAATGAAATGCGACCGTACCAGTCGTCAGCGTTGAGATCAGTGGGTGTGCCTTCAGTACCTCGCGTTGCGTACAGGGAGAAAGTTGCAGGCGCATCGCCCGCAGAACCTGTGTGTGTGCGGATTCGCGCACTCGATATCACTACTAGCCGGGCTTCCGGACTGGTTGTGCCGATCCCCACACGATTCGTAGAATCGTCGTAGTACAAAGCTGATGCGCCACCAAAAGCGCTTCCGCCGTTGTTGTACTGAATCTGGCCGTCAGAGCCGGCAGGTCCAGTGACAGTGCCCTGTTGAGTCAGACTTCTCCAACCGGCAGCAACACGACCCTGAAAGTCGGTGCCCGTCCAACGCAAAGTGCCATTGGGAGCACTAGCGCCAGTGACATCACCAATTACCACAGCGCCGTCAACTGCCATGAGGGCGTCGGAAGGAGGTGTCGTAGTACCAATCAACACCTTCTGCTGGAAGGTGATCCGCATCGCTTCCTGGACAGCCCCGTTGACATCGAGGGTATTGAAAACGAGACGATTACTACGAGAGCC
>Ga0272441_10001759_pt1 | contig 45516 bp, 55 predicted proteins | sample SSMProp6N_FD_193582 | JGI IMG/M metagenome (GOLD analysis project Ga0272441, IMG submission 193582) | Marine sediment archaeal communities from Little Sippewissett salt marsh, Falmouth, MA, United States - SSM-Prop-6N | ecosystem: Environmental > Aquatic > Marine > Wetlands > Sediment ... | reverse complement strand
CCATCGCACGGCGTACTCTCGCGTTTGTTTCATGAGTTCTAAGAGCTCTTCACTACTGAGGTTCGCGCATTGGTCACTCGTACACGCGCGAAGTTTTTCCTCTAGTGACTTCCTTATATCGTCGAGGGGATCTTTCTTTTTCCTGCCCATCGCTCTCGGATCAGATCTTTTTCAGTTCATTGATGAGAACGTTGACGAACTCTTTTTTCTCCATTTTGGAGAGCTCGACGTTGAACTCGACCAGGGCGGTCCCGTCCAGTTTGGCATAGGCCTCGAGGACGATCGGTGCAGGTTCCTCGACCGGGTCTTCGACTGGATCCGGCAGTTTCTCTACCTCAGGTTTGACGATCCATTCCGGATTTTCCGCCTTCAATTCCACCTGTTTTTCGTCAGTCTGATTTTCGTCGGCGATTTTTTTCGACTTGGCCATTTTGATCTCCGTTTTTTGAAAATAGTGAGAGATGCCAGAGTGTCGTGGAGACGGCGCCTACACAGGAAGCGAAATCCGTCTTTCGGTTATCCAGTGACGACTGCGTGTGCGTCACTGGGCCGATCTATCTCCCGGCAGTCCACTAGCTTTTACATTAAGGCTACACTGGGGTCCTGGCGTCTCTCTGCACTATCGTGTTTCCGGGGCGGCATACCCCTATCCGACCCCCGGTCGCGATAGATTTAGGGAGGGGACCGCTGCTGGGCATTATCGGTTGTTGTGGGGGAAAACTCGATGAACGCAACGGTCCTGAAGAAAATATATATTCGTCCAGTATTGTTGTCAAATAATCAATTTTCGCGTTGCTGAATCGTCAATTGTGCGGAAGTATCGCACACGCCACGGCTACCGAAAGACACACTTTTTGATAGATGAGCCGGCACGGCGAATGGACACACGTCGCACTTGTGCCGCTAGCGTTTTGAGCATACTATCGGGGGAGGGTGTGACGGGAGACAGGAAGAAACGAATTCGTCTAGCGTTTTGCGGTCAGCCTTTCCCCTTTTTCCAAAATCTACGCCTCTCAAACGCGTCAAGCAACTGCCCAACAGCCATATCAAGCTTCGCCTGGTTTTGTCTTTTCGGCCACGTCGCGCTCGAGGCGAAATTCCACGCATCGATCGCGTCTTGCTTGTCATCTCGCGCTGGCCCGCCCGCCTGGCAGTCGTCACAATACACGAAGTATCTGTGATCGTAATCGTTGAAAACAGCCTCGACGCGATCACCAGCACAAAACGGGCATTGGAATATCACCTCTGTACCTCAATCTCCGGCGGTTCGATGCACACAAACCCATAGCCCCGCCTGATATAGCTCGCGACGTCACCGAGCGAATACTCGATCCCGATCTCATAAACCGTTCCCCCAGCATAAACCTGGACCGGTTCCTCAACACTGTTGTCGTCGAGCTCGACTATCCAGTAAAACCCTGGTTCGATTTCACTAGCGTCCGTCAGTATTTTTTTTGTCATCGTACCATCCCCGTATTCGACTCCACGATACAGTGTTAGCATTTTTCACCCGGACCCGTACCCGGACACGGACCCTTCCCCGGACCCGTACCCGTACCCGGACCCTTCACCGTACCCGGACCCGGACCCGTACCCTTCACCGTACCCGGACCCGGACCCGTACCCGTCCCCGTCCCCGGACCCGGACCCGTTCCCGTCACCGTACCCGGACACGGACCCGTCCCCGTCCCCGTACCCGTGCCCGTACCCGGACCCGTCATTTATTTTTGGTTCCATCACTCACTCTCCCCACGCACGAACAACCCCTAGTTTTCGTCCAAATCTCCCCGCAATGCGGGCATAGGCACCAGTCCCCGGCTACCAAATCCTCGACGGAGATCCCCAGCCGATGGAGCTTTTTTCGCACGTCGACCCACGCGTCCTGGTCCGCGCCGTGATACTGCTTACCAACGGCCGGAACCGCCCCCCTCTCAATCGGCGACTGTTCGCCCCTGGTCGTCATCCCCGTGAGAGCCTCGCGTTTCCACGCGATCTCCTCTCCGGCTCGCAGATAGTCGCCTGTCCGCACGTTTAGCAACGCGTCCGTGCCATCTCGCGTCATACGATACCCGCACCTATCAAACCAGAGCAGTCCGTCGAATTTAGCCGCCTGGCACGTGGCGTAAACGTCGCGGTATGGTTCGTCGAGCACATACGAAACGTGCCTACTCGAGATCGGTGCGCCTGGGGTCTCGAGTTGAGAGACGACGCGCAAAACCCTGTATGTGAGTTTTTCTGTCATTTTTCACCCGGACCCTGACCCGGACCCGGACCCGGGACCGTACCCGTACCCGGACCCGTACCCGGACCCGTACCCGTCCCCGAACCCGGACCCGTCCCCGTACCCGTCCCCGTACCCGTCCCCTGCCCCGGCCCCGTACCCGGACCCGGACCCGTCCCCGGACCCGTACCCGGACCCTGACCCGTACCCGGACCCTGACCCGTCCCCGGACCCTGACCCGTCCCCGCCACCGTACCCGGACCCTGACCCGTCATTTATTCGTTCTCCCATGGTCCGACCCCGTTTCGGATAGACTCCATCGCCGTTTGGGTGCACGGAATTATTTCGCAAGCGTCCAGCACAATGATTTCCGGGATCTCGTCGGAGAACTTGCATTTTTCCGGCGCAAACGTGCCCTCTGTTGCTAACCCGGAGAGCGTTTTTCCCCACCATCTCCATAACCGCCGCGACTGTAGCAGCCGCACCTGTCGCCCCTCATGTTCCGCGACGAATCCAGCGTGCACCCCAGCGTCGTGACACCGCACAATGCAGTATTTCATGTCGTCGGTCGGGTGTTCCGCCATTGCCAAATCCGCTCTTACGTACTCCACTCCGTCAATCGTGACTGATTTCATGATCCTGCCCCTTTCCAAAATGCGTTTCGGTCTCCCTGGTCATCGGCGAAATTTTCGTCGATACGTTTTTTGATTGCGTCCAGCGTTTTACACGCCGGGCATTTCGCCCAGAAATCCGGGTGGCTGCAAGTGCAGTTCGCCTCGCAGATTTCTTGTATTTCTTTGAGTGTGATCATTTCCGCTCTACCTCGTTCCATTCTTCGATCGCAATGGCGTGCGCCTTGTTTTCGGTCGTGTGATACGCCATTGGACCAGTCGCCCCGCATGACGCGCACGTCACCGCCCAGCCATTTTGCCCGTCGATCGTCCACTCGAACGCGGCATCGTTGTCAGTCGGTCCGCACCATAGGCACGGCTCGCAGATCTCGCAGTCTTCCTCGAGCATTTCGATCACATATTTAGTCCGCTTCATCTCCCACCTCGTTTCCCCAGGCGTCCCAACCTGTCGCCCGGTCTCTCGCGAACAGTTCAATCCGTGGCACGTGGCCGCACAGCCTGACGATTCGCTCGCGCGTCTCTGATGGCTTTTGCGAGTGCCGCACACTCTCGGCCTCGATGACCGAGTGAACGCCGGCTGACACCCGCCTGGGCCTCCCTCGAATGCCTAACAGGCATAGCTCGGCGTTCGCCCTCGTGTAGTTGCCCATACCCCACGCCAGCTTGCCGTTTTTAGTCCGTTTGACCCACGTGAACGCGACCGTCCGATAAAAGAATCCCCACCAGTTCATTAACTCGATCCCGATTGGTAGCATCGGCATGGTGCACCACAGAAACAGCCACGCGTCATCGGTGACAATGCGATTGACTGGCAACACCATCAGATCGCTCGGCGACATGCAATCGTATTTGCATTCCGCCCCCCGGTCGCCGGCGAGTGCCTTGTCGCGATACGACCACGGCGGATCGGCGTACACAATCGAGTACTGTTTATCGATTGAAAATTTCAGGCTCATATTCCCTCTGCGAGAAAAGCTTGCACCAAAAACCAGGTGCTGTGATTGCCGTAATTCTCGAACAAACGCCTTGCGTAAACTCTCGTCCATTCGCGCACGCCGGAGACCAGTGTCGGCACGAAACACAATCGGGCATGATCCCGTAAAATTGTTCGAGCGAATCTTTTAGCCACCATTCGAGATCCCCACAACGTTCAACTTTTGATTCATCCATTTTCCTGCCCCTTTCAGTACTCGGATTCCGCGCCTGGATCCGATATATACATTTTCGCTAGATCGCAAAACAGCCGAGCTATCCCGGTTCGCCCATGGCTGGCTTTAGCGACGACTAATTCAAGCTCATTTTCATTTGCGCTGTCATCGTAAGCCGCCTCGCGATGCACAAACCATATTTGCCTAGCGTCTTCCTCAATGCGCCCTGAGTCCCTCAGATCTTTCTGTTGTGGACGCTTGTCGCTCTGAGACAATATCTGTCTGTTGAGCTGACAGGCGACGACCACGGCCGCCCTGGTCTGTTTCGCGAGACGCGCGAATGTCCGTATTGCAGCCGAGCTCGCCTCGTATGGAGTGCCAGCGCCGAGCGCATATCCGAGGTGATCGACAATGATCACATCCACCGGCCGGCGAGTGTGTTCGGCAATTGTCATTCGACTGATTGAGTCAGCGTCGCCGACGCCGTCGTAAAATCTACAATCTATACCGGATAATATTGCAGATGCTTGCATTATGCGAGACAACTCAGCCTCACTAACTTTGTTCGAGATGATAGATTGCAGATCAACACCTGAGAACCTCGCAATTGCCCGGTCGCGCTGTATCGACGCCGAGTCCTCGAGCGAGAAAAACAACACCGACTTACCAGAAATTGCCAGGTTGCAACCCATGTTCAGCAGCAATGCCGATTTCCCCATACCTGGACGACCGCCGACCACGTGCAACAGACCTCGCGTCAGGCCGCTCGTGGCACGATCGAGGGCACCAAACCCAGTCGGTATAGTCTGAGCATTTGGCGCACCGGAGGCCAGTTCGTTGAGTCGATCCGCCATCGAGTCGTCAAACGTCACGAATTGTTGGTTTTCTCGGTCTATCGCGATCTGAAAAAGTTTATCTTGGTGAGACCTGAGAATTTCTTCGAACTGTTCCCCCCTGGCGATCGCTGCGTTCGTCTCTGCACAGAGCTCGGAAAACCACCGACTGACGGCGGCGGCCTTTACGGTTTTCGCCCAGTCGGCGGCGTTCGCCGTTGTCGTTACGTCGTCTGTTAGCGCAGATAGGCCCAGGTGCCCCCCCACGGCTCCTATCTCCCCGCCCAGTTCGGCAGCTAGGGTTATATGGTCTATCGCCTCTCCGCGCCTGTAGAGCGCCTCACAGGCCGCCCAGAGGCGGGCATACTCCCCGAAAGCGAAATGACGGTGATCAATTACCGCCGCTAGCTCTCCAAACAGACTGTTACGTACTAATATGGAGCCGATGACGGCCCGCTCCGCTACCTTGCTCTCGTAACTCATTCCAACACCTTCCTCGGTCTGTTGTTTGCGCCAGCATTCGGTTTCTCACGCGCGGCCCAGGCGTACAAAAATTTTCCTACGTCGCTCTTAGCTCTTTTGGGATTGGCGTCTATCCAGTTCGCGGCCCGTTTGATAAACGTCTCGCTCAGTCCTGGATACACTGATTCATCGCTGAAGTTGTTCGCTAGCCTCTCAGGGTGCTTGACCGACTCGGCAACAGCGAGGCGCCCCTTGCCTCTCACAATGATAGGCGTCGACTCCATCGCCGCATAGAATGCGATGGCTCTCTCGTCTCTGAGCGTTTCAGCTTGTTGCTCTGATTGTCCGTGAAGTGTGCCGCACACTTCCGGACCTTCTTTCTTATCTATCTTTCTATCTACTCTATCTCCCGTGACGTCACGGTGGTCACGCGTGACATGCGTGACGTCACGGTTGTCACGCGTGACATTCGTATCACGTTTCTTTCTCTCTCTTTCTCTACGTTTTCGCTCTGTTGCGGTTGGATCACTCTGGTACTTCATCCAGTTTGGGATCGTCAATTTGTCGCCATTTTCGGCCAACAAACCCGCTTTGAACAAATCATCTATATACTGGTCAACTTTATCATCAGATTCCATGATATTATTTACATATCTAATAAAGTGCGGTTCGATCAAATCTCTCGAAAATGATCCGGATTCACCTCGTAACTTAACCTGTCTCCAAATGCTTTGAATTATGCATCTGTGGACGGGACCAAGGCGCAAAACACGCGGATCTGTATCGAACGAACAGTCGACCTTGATCCACATTTTACTGCCCCTGGTTTGCTCTCGCTTGCTCTCCGGATTTGATGACGTCGTCAACCTTGCAGCCGAGCGCGCGCGCAATCGACTCTGGCGTGATTCGGTGGTTCCCGGTCGGCCGCAGGCGCACCGACCTGAAAATGCCATCTTTCAACGCCTGCCGAACAGACCACTCACTCAGACCGCAGATTTCTGCGGTTTCACGGACCGAAAAATACTGCACGTTTTTCTCCCTGCTTTTGAATGCACGGTAATAATACACTGTGTGATTTACAGGTTTCAAGAAAAATGTGGCGGAATTTGTAGAAAATCGATGGGCTATTCGGGGCGTTCGTCTGCGAGCATTTTGGTGTCCTCGGCGAGCTCGCGCAGTCCGGTGACGAGCTCGGCCAACTGGTCGAGTGACATTTCATCGGACTTGCGCGGGAAACCGTTCACTTTCGCGAATCCCTCGACGTATTCCGGCAACCTTTCCTTCATCGCGTTGCCCCAAATAGTCCGCGAAAGATCAGAAACCGTCCGGTAGATTCGCCGCCGCTCGATTTGCTCTTCAACCTCATGATCGTCCTTCGTCGCGCGTCCACGTGGGCGGCCCAGAGCGCGGCTCTGCTCGTCCTCGTCTGCCTGGGCGATGCCCAGCATGGCCGCGAGAGCGTAGCGCCGGAGATAGCTCACAGCGCTCCCCACCTTTTGCGAGAGAGTCCCCCTCCCCTCTGTCGTGGGCATCGGGAGAGACGCGACCGACGAGATGTGCTGGCCAGACGTGTGCACAATGATCGTCTCGACCCGGATAAAACCGTCGTCACCTCCCGCCATAGGTTGCATGACCGTCAACCCGTGCTGTTCGAGCACCGGTTTGCTCGCCTCAATGATCTGGGCAAGATCGGCGTATTTGTAACGCGCGTTCCCGATTTGCCCCTCTTTCTCGCGTCCCACGTTTTTCAGCTCGCCGATAGCGGCGACGAGCGCCGGAGCGATCGTGTCGATGTTTTCAGATTGGTTCATTGTCCTGCCCCTTTCTTCATCCGGAACGACACTGACGGCCTGCCAGTCGTCGTCGACGTAACAGCCTCATACACGTGCGGCCAACCAGACTCAAGGCGCTTTCTGTCGACCGTCGTCGTCGTCCTGGTCGACATGGAGACGGTGCCGTGTTCCGAGATGATGCGTTTCGCTTCCGGAGGCCATTTGGCCTCGAAGTCCTTTTTGATCTCCGCGAGGCGCTCTTTGCGCGCATCGATTTCGGCCTGTAGTTCGCGGTACTCTAGCAGATCGCGTTCCTGCCAGAGTGTCGCCTCGACGGCCTCGGCGCCGATGGGAGGCGCGTCGATCTCTGGAGGCTCGGCCGCCCACGTTTCACCAGACTGGACGCAATTCCAGAACTGAGAGCACTCGTCCAACATGACCGCCTCGAGCTCGAAATCACGTTCTACGCGCCAGTAGATGGGTCTCCACTCGTCATAGTCCAGCGCGGCGACAAGCGCCTCTCCTACGTTCCATAGCGCCATGTAGAGGCGAACTTGCCACAAATGATTAGCGGGTAGCCCCCAGTTTTTCCAGTCGCTGAGAGTCCTAGTTCGTGGACACTTCAGTTCGACGACGGCGGTAGGCTCGCCCCCGTCATAGACCAGTCCGTCAACTGTCCCTCCGATGTACTCAGGCAGTATAATTCCGTCTCCCGAATGCCAGCGCTGTGCTGTAGACGACGGGATTCGGTGGTCATGTGCGACCATGCCGAACAGTGTGCCCTCCATATGTCGCCCCCGTGAGATGTCCGGGCCAATCGGTTCCGGAATGGAGACGTCCCCTTGATACCATCGGCAACGTTCCTCGGCTGTCCGGCCGTACAACTCACCGCACATGATCTCGGCGACAACCGATCCCCCGATGTATGTGCGCCTATCGTTCCTGTCTGCTGTCATCTCTCGCCCTCTCTTTCCAGCCATCCGACAACGTTGTATTTCCCGGCGTCGTACCGGGAAAAAAGATACTCGACCTTCTCACCGTGTTTTACAGTGGACGGCGGACAGATTCTGACTCTCCCGTCCGTCCCACGTGCTACGCAGCGATGGGGAATCTGGTTGTAGAAGAGATCGTCTTCGAATGTGATTAACTTGCGCTCTCGGAGCGACGCCCGCGACGCGCCACGCGCGACGACGATCTCGCCTGTTTTTGTGACCGCGACCATGTGGTCATTTCTCGAAATGTGCATCCGCAACCCCTTTCTGTCGTGGTGAACAATCTAGCACGTCACGAAATGCATTTCTACACCATGGCGCATCTTTTCTTTCGATTATTTTCATTTTCTTTCGTGGAATGGTTATGCTATTATTTGAGAGAGGTTTATTATGTTGACACTGAAAACGACCGAAATCGCGAAGTTGTGGGGCCTGACCCCACAGCGCCTAAAACAACTGATGGCCGCCGGCGACATCAAGCTCGACGAGGTTTCTCCGGGCAGATACCGCACGGCCGACGTGGCCGCCCTGCTCGGCGTGACCATCGAGCAGATCATCAGAGAGTTGGAACGATGAAAATACGTCCGTGCACCATAAAAAGGGCGATCGATTTCAACCGAAAATTTCACAGAAGATTGCCAAAGATACAAGGGGGAATGTTTGCCGTTCGTTTAACAAAAAACGATCATGACATAGGCGTCGCAATTGTTGGGCATCCATCTCGGGTGTATCTAGAAAAAGGCATCTTACAAGTTTTGCGATGTTGTGTGCTTGATAACCACAAAAATGCTTGCTCGATGTTGTATGGTGCATGTTCGCGAGCTGCGAGAAGTCTCGGTGCGACTGATCTAGTAACGTACACTCACTCAGACGAAGATGGGGCGTCTCTCCGTGCGGCGAACTTTGTTTTTGGTGGATATACCGACGGCGGAGAATGGAACAGAAATAATAGACAAAGAAGTTTGGCGATTGATGGTGGCAAGAAAAAACGATGGTTTGCCCCGTGGGGCGATAAAGCGAAAAAAATTCAAAATGAGATCTGAAGATCAGATGTTGCGAGATGTTGTCCGATGGGCAAAAGACGCGGAGATCGTCTATCCGTGCCTGGCTCTCCTGTACCATGTACCGAACGAGGGGCGCCGTACGCCGCGCGAGGGGCGCCGTGCGAAGCTTGAAGGGCTGAAACCGGGCGTGCCGGATCTTCACCTGCCGGTGGCGGCCGGGAATTTTCACGGGCTATGGATCGAATTGAAAACGCCAGCAGGGAAATTGACAGACCACCAGCAACGGTGGATCGGAATGCTCACGGAATACGGGCACGCAACGAGGATTTGCCGGTCGTTTCATGAAGCTAGAACGGCAATCGAAAATTACCTGGACAAGGGGATTTGATGAATGAGCTGGCACTATTTGCAGGGGCGGGAGGTGGTCTTCTCGCAAGCAGATTGCTTGGATGGAACACCGTATGCGCCGTCGAGATTGAAGAGTATCCGAGAAAAGTGTTGCTTCAGCGACAGCGAGATGGCCACCTTGACAGGTTCCCAGTCTGGGACGACATATGCACGTTCGACGGAAAACAGTGGAGAGGGGCAATTGACGTTGTTTCAGGAGGGTTCCCGTGTCAGGACATCAGTGCAGCGGGTGCCGGCGCAGGAATTGACGGAGAGCGTTCTGGCCTATGGTTCGAGATGTTGCGAATTATTGGAGAGGTGCGGCCTGCGTTTGTCTTTGCGGAAAACAGCCCGAACTTGCGTACCCGTGGACTTGGCACCGTCATCGAAGGACTTGCCGGCCTGGGGTATGACGTCAGGTGGTGCGTGCTGGGAGCTTGGCATGTCTGTGCGAACCATCGGAGAAATAGAATGTGGATTCTTTCCAACACCAACGTCTCAAGAGTACGGATCGAACAGGGGCGGAGCAGCAGGGCGCACAGGAAAGATAAGACACTCACTGTCAACGATAGCAAAGAGGACGCCAAAAAGCCCTGGTACGGTAGTTGGTGGGCATCTGAACCCGACGTGGGTAGAGTGGCTAATGGGGTGGCCAATAGGGTGGACAGAATTAAAGCCATTGGCAACGGACAAGTTCCGCAAGTGGCTGCACTTGCATGGAACATTTTGAAAGGAGAATGGAAATGAAAACGGTCAAGGAACAGGAAAGGGAATTGTTGTTTATCGTGATCGTCGCGGCGATCGTCTGTCTGATCTGTCTGCTTGGATCAATGCTGACAGGTTGCGGCGAGGCTGCCGAGTATGAGCCGGACGAGACGCGAGACGAGGCGGCCCAGTGCGAGATCGATCTGACGGACTGGGTCCACGTCTCAGAGTTGCGGTGTGACGACCCGTACGCCGGCTATGCTGTCGTTTGTATCGAGGGCGAGGCGTACGAGTTGCAAGGGGCAGGATATGAGCACCGGTGCAATCTGGTTAGACTGCCGATTTCAGACCGGTTGTGTCTGTAGGGGGGACAAAATGGAGACTGAAAGCTACGCCTACTATCTAGTAGTGTTACTCGGCGGAAACACTATACCAATGAACAATGAAAAAGCATTGGTATTCGCGAACGTGAATGTCAGGAGTTTCAGCTATTTGGAACAAGCCAAGGGATTCGTAGGGAATCTCATAAAGGCGGGGAGAACAGTGGCCGATGACATTTTGATCATGAAAATCAAAGATTCGTTCAAGCCTCAAATAGAGCTGAAAGTAAAGGGAGGGTGTTGAATGATTGGCAGAAAATACGACGAGGAAGACTGGGTTTACGTTTCGTCGCGGTCCTCGACGGAGGAGGTTTTGGACGACCTACGCGCGTCAATTGAAAGATGGGAAGCAATAGGAGCATACCTAAGAATGTTCGACGATAACACTGACGACCCGTACGCCGGCTATGCTGTCGTGTGTATCGAGGGAGAGGCGTACGAGTTGCAAGGTGCGGGATATGAGCACCGGTGCAATCTGGTTAGACTGCCGATTTCAGACCGGTTGTGTCTGTAGGGGGGGAGCCGAAATGAGTTTATTCGTCTATGAAACAATTCCGCTCGACGAAGGGTGGGATCACCTGGAACTAGCAAAAGATTGTATCAAAAGAATGGAAACATCTTCGCTGACAGATAACCGTGAAAAGGTAGAACGTTTAAAAAACGATCTGTCATTCTCGGTTGAAATAGCGAAATGCGATCTTGATTTTGATGGAGTTTTCCGCGAAGAGCCTCGTGTTTTCTGGATTCCAGAAAACGGTATTTATCTTGCCTGCGGATTCGTTTGGAAAGCTGACGACAATGGGACAACATACGTTGCAAGCCCTGTACCTCTGAATCTTAGTTGCGTTACCGGTTGCTACAAATCATGAGGGGGAACACATGAAAGTTCTGGACATACAAAAAGAGATTGACGATTCAAAAGAACTGACGATCGCGGCGAACGAACTGGCGAAAGAGAGAGACTTTAGGCGAGCATACACAATACAAGGGATGGCGACCCACGCCGCCCTTAAAGCAATTCTCAAGGTCCAAGGTTGGCTGGAAGAGAATTTTGGAGGATCTGTGAAATGAGCGACGAAAAGGATTTAGCAGACGTGTTCGTCGAAAAGCTGAACCACAGCAAAGATCTCGCTCGGCTGTCCATCGAACACGCCGACGCTGGCGATCATGAGACGGCCTGGGGACTGGCCGGGATGAGCAACGTCATATTGTTGGACCTTTTGATGCAGCTTGTCACGGCGATCAAGGTGGATACTGAGGGGGCGACGAATGTCTACTTGCAGTGACATTTGGGCCGAAACGGCCCGAACGCTAGACGGAACCCTGAAACAGATCTACAAAATCCGTTCAGGGCTGAAAGGGGGAGAGCGCGGTAGTGAAAATCAGAAATCAAATTTAGCACGGTCGGCCATTCTGAACAAGCTCGAAACGAATATCCACAATCGCCTCGTCATCTGCCAGGCCGTACTCGGTCACGTCGAGGCTACGTGACCCCGAACCAGACTGCGGCAGCCGCCGCGATGAGCCCAGCGAGAGCCAACAACAGCTTGCCAATCCCCTGGGCGACCGGGGTCCAGTCGGTAGGCCTCGGAATGATCGAATGGCTAGAGCGGCGCTTCTGGCATTGCTGCGAATGCTGCGAGATTTTGGAGTCGAAGATCTGCGATACCTCGTCTCTGGAAGCCAACGAGGCTATCGTACCCTCCATTCGGCCGACTTGCTCGCGCAGGCTCCCGATCCCGTCCTGAATCCGCGATAAAGCTGGCCACAGATTTTCGGAATTCATAGAGCCTCTCCAGTCTCTTCTGTAATCTCAGCCGGCGCCGCACATAGACGCGTACGTGGTCGTCATCCGTCTCGCATTTCCCCGTGCCGTATCTGACGAGAGCATGAGGTAGATCACCACAAACCTCGACGCCTTTCGCGAGCCATCGCGCCCCACAATCGATTGCACCCCATCTGGTCTCGACGTTGCAACCACGTGTTGCGTAGCCGTGCACCTGCAAAACGCCGACCTCGCCCCGCGAGTATCCAGTCGCTTCGAAACGAAACGTAGATTCAAACCACGCCATCGAGAGCAACATCGAGAGCGGGACGTCCCAGCGCTCTGCCGACTGCGCGAGGTAGCGAGCCATCTCCGCGCGCCGCTCAGGGTGTTTCTGTACCTCGAGTCGCGGCCAGTGGTATGTGAGCATATCGATCGCCAGGTCGGCCGCCTGGGCGTCGAGCTCGTCGGCCTCAATAGGGGTTGCCAGGCAGGTCGCGCTTATCGTCACGAATGCGGCGAATAGACTCGGCGTATAGCATGTCGCCATATTTGTGCGAGAGCGTCTGATACTCCGCGACGAGCTCGTCGAGCTCGTCCTGATACTCTTGGATCGTGATCTGTGCGTCAGCATATCGTTTTTTTATCTCCCGGTATTGGCGTTCAAGCGCATCGATTTTTCTCTCGAGTTTCGCCTGATCGCGTTTCCGTCGATATGCTGCCACGGATTGCGATAAGAGTTCAAGTATTGCGCGAATCATGACGCTGGCACGTCATACCATGCCGCATCTTCCCAGAGAGACACCGTATGGATAATGATCTCTTTTCCCTCCGCACACTGGACGTCAAAAGAGATCTCGTCGTACTCGTCGACACTAAAATCGAACACATCTAGATCACTCGTCCCGCCGTCACCTGGTTTGATTAACGTTGCCCACTCTCCGCCGGCGTCTGCGTTCTGGAAAACAGCCTCGTTCCCGTCGAACGTGTATGTCCACGTGTCGGCCGTCCTGGCGCTCGTCAGAGTGATTGTGGAACCTGTCGAGTCCACTCCATTGGGTCGACTGACGACGAGCGCAGGCAACGCCTTGAGAGCGCCTGACGTTGCATTCAACAAGTTTCGCGCCTTGATTTTCGCGGTAAATTCTGCGTTCGCTTCGTGCCCCTGGAACAGATTGATCGAAACGGTATCATCCGTCCACATTCCGGTATGATGCCCGGTCTGGAAATAGCAACGCCGTGTGTTGCGCTCGACACTGTCCTCGTCGTCCGTCCCGTCGCCCAGCCAATAACGCAAGTGACCCAGCGAGCCGGCCGCAGCAGAGTTGTAACCCTGGATCACAGACCCCGATCGAAACAGCTCGTCGGTGACTCTCGCGTTGTCGTCTGACAGTGTGATCGTCGGCAACTCGAACATCGAGATAGATGCGATCGCGATCTCTTTTACACGCACGCCGAGAGCCTTAAAGTCACCGCTTGCGTCGGGCGTCCAGTCCGACCCGTCGAACGTCTCGATAGGCATATACTCGAGCGCCTCGTTACCGTACACCGCTTCATAAGCGAAACCATATGCCGGAAGTAAATAAACTGAAACGCCGGTACTGATGGTCGGGAAATCATCGTAAATCAACACCGACGGGATGTCGGATTCGCCGGTCTCGAGATACGGGACAATCCTAATTCCGAGATTCCTATCCTCGTCGTCAGTGCGCGGTGGCGCCCAGACGATGGGGAAAAAATAGACGTCGTCGTTGTTCGAGACGCCGGTGCCTACCGTGTTGTCAGGCGGAAAACTAGCCTGAAACAGGCTGCCCTGCATCTGCCAGTAATTGAGATACAGGAAGTTCTGCCAGAGTGAGTAAACAGTTTTCTCGGTAAGCGGCTTCCCGATGTGAAGCCGATCTTCGTTGACCCATCGGGCGAATGTCGAGTGTCTGGTCATGCACCCACCGACGGCTCAGCGGACGCGAGAGCCGGGACGCTGTACGCCGAGACGCTCTCAGCGCAATATTTGTTGTATGTCGCGGCGTACAGTTTCATCATATGATAGGCCGATACGAACTGTTGCGGCTCGCAGAGAAACGTGTTTGTGCCATCCTGACTGGTCAACTCGATCTGGTTGATGGTCAGTGCCGTTTGGTTGATCTGCTCGACATAGGTCCCGCAGAGAGATGCACCCTCTGAATTCCGGTTCGTGTCGTAACCAACGGCGACGGTTTTGATCGTGTTGGTGTTCAGCGTCTTCTCGAAAGTGATCCCGTCATACGACTCGTATGGATGCCCGTTCTCGAAAACAGTTTGCTCGAGATATTCGTCTTGCCAGTCGGCCGGCGTCGTGTTGCTGGTGTAGTTCGCCGGTTCACTCGTGTTTTTGTCGGTCGCCCAGGTCACGGCGTAGGTATAGGACGTGCCCACATTGTTTTTCTGAAACGTCACGTCAAATTTGTGTTTGAGCGCGAGGGAATAACCATCGTTGATTTCTGGCATCCCCCAAACCGCGCGGTGACTCGAGTACATGTTCGCTCTTGCGCCGCCGTTCGCGAGCTGGTCGAACTCATTCAACTTGTACGAGTAGTCGCCGATTTCAAGCGTCCCGGTTGGTTGCGCCATGTTAAACCACCTTATGAGCTGGATACTCGTTCGAAGCCGCGTCGATCAACAAACGATCCCTCGTGCAAAACGCCAGAAACTTTCGCTGACAGTCGGCCAGTCCGGCTGTGTTCCACGGCGCGAACAAAACGATATATTCCTCGGCGGTATCCCAATTCGTCGTCGTCCCCCAGAGCTCACAGGTGCCGGCGTCTATGTCGACATTTTTCAGCGTGAAACTCAGGATCGTCATGTCGACTTCATTTCGCTCAAAAGCGATCACTTTGTAATCATCACACGAGCAGTTTCGCGCGCTGTAGTTTGACGAATCTGTCGGGTCTGTCGTCTCGCCTGGGTCATAGTCAAGGCAATCGAACCACGCCATGTCAACGCGATCGGTACTCGACGCCAGACTGAAATAGTTTTCGTCGGGAGTGATCGTCACCTTGCTCTCGTCCTTCGATGAGTTGTTCGCCTGCACTCTCATCGACGGCGCGATTCCGTACTCTGAATCCTCTGTGATCGAGTATCCAAACGAGATCGACTGGTTTGGGCGCCTGAAATCAGTTGTTACGCTCGAAACGAGAGCCGACTTATCGCTGATTCCCCACGTCCCATCGGTGGGATCCAACATACTGTCATCCGTAACAGTGATCTCGTTTCCGAGCTGGCATGACCATAACTTGTCTACTGTCGCCTCGCCGGAGTACGTCGCCGACGTCATAGACAGATGTTTCATGATCCTGCCGATGTGAGACAACATCGCGCTGTAAAACTCTTTATTCGCGGTCGTCAGCGTCTGGTCAAAATTAGAAATCTTGCTCTCGAGAACGAGCTTACTGTCTCTGTTGGTCTGGATCTGGCTCTTGAGATCGAGCGTCAAGTTTGACAGAAATTTTTCCTGGTCACTGTCATAGTCAACTGAGACTTTTACTTGATTGAACCGCCTCGCCTCGATGAGAGAGAACGAGTCGGAGCCGTCGGAGATCAGGGAACCGCTATCGAACGAACGCCCCTCCCACGTCGCCTTCGTTTTGTTCGCCGGCCCGACGAGACGAAACCCGATCTTCCACGTCCGGTCAATGAAATCCGGTTTCCAGATCGGCTGAATTCCGTGCAACGCGAGCTCGTTACAAAACGACTCGCCCCAATTAAATTGCTCGCGGCCAAGGCGGAGCTTGTAATACTGCCCCGGGGCGATCGGGTCATGAATGAGATTTAGTTCTGACCAGTCGATCGCCTCGGCGAAATCGCCTCGAGTGTCGTCGTATAACCACGGCACCTGTACCTGATATTTTTCGGGGACACTGACCGTCCCGTTGCCAGACACTCCTATCAGTAGATTCGTAAAATACTTGTCATCGAAACAACCGACCGGCCTGATCGCCCACGGGTCTGGGATGTCCTCGGTCCCAGGCAACCAATAGAGCGGCGTCCACAGTGGCAACCCCTCGGCAGTAGTGCCGGCGACGTCTGGCGGATCGTAGAGATTCACCGCTGGCAGGCCGCCCTTGAGATCGAACCCGTGGCCGTTGCCCGTGGTGCACGTCAGCGCATTGTAATTGCCTGGCGTGACAGTCGTCACGTTTACCGTCCCGTATTTCTGGCCGCCGCCCTCACTCCCGAGAATGCAAACCTCGTTCGCGTATTTCGACGCGTCGAACCCTGGTTCCGTGTAGATCGTCGCAGGAACCGGCCATTTCGTTGACCCTTGCATGTCGTCAGGCAACTCTACAACGCCCGTCGTCGTGTCGGTAACGGAGTCCAGGTCAGGCTGGACGATATAGCGCGCGCGCAGTTTACGATCCCAGTCGCCTCCCAGGCCGGGGGACTCGGTCATGAACTCATAGTCTTCCTCGCCCATCTCATGCCATGGAACGAGTCTCATCGGCATCATATGGGCCGACGCGCGGTTACGCCAAAACAATTCGTTGACGTTAAATTGTGGCATACCGGCGATCCAGTTTGCCCAGTCTGCCAGAGCAATATGACCGCTTGGATTCGGCGCGTTTGCCACGTTGCCAAAAATGCCGAGGCGATCTTCACTCGCGAAATCTGAGAGGACAGGAGAGAACAAGCTCAACAACCACGGTAACACGCCGCCAATCAATGGACCGTCCGTCGTGTTCGAAATCGCGTCGACGGCGTAAATTCCCGTGCGAGTAACAACGTAGTGGTAAGTGAGATCAATCAACGCGTTGCTACTGCTCCCGTCACCGGATTCCTGGGATGCAGATCCGGCCGAGCAGTAGTTCAGTTCGCGTTGGATGGCGAGCATTAGATCGTCAAGAGTGTCATAGGTGACGCTCGAGTTTTGATCGCACAGCCAAATATTTTGAATGTTCGATAGCGTGCCGTCCTCGGCGATCATGATATGCGGCGCCGGGGAGTGATTAAGATTGTTCGTATCCGACGTCGTCCCGATATTCGGGCGGCACAAAACGTATTTCGCCAAGTGCCCCGTCGCGTTGATTATGTTTGTGCTCTTGTCGATCGCCGTGTTGAACGAACCGCAACCGATCGTGATCTTGCTGCGAGAGATCGAAACGTCGCTCTGTATCTGGCCGAACCGCATAAGAAACGGCTCGTCGAGAAGCGCTCCAGTAGCGTCGTCAATCGCAAACGCGTAAAGCTCATACCAGCGGCCCGGCGCACCGCCCAACGGCGCGTCAGCGAGCTTCTCGCTCTTCCCGTCGAACTCCTCGATCAAATGCGACTCGATCATGGATTTGTAGGCGCCTCGAGTGACGCCAGTCAGCGTATAGGTCCCGTCACCGTTGTCGGTGACGTCGTCCACGGCGAGCGTCTCATTGCCGAAAAACAGGATCGTCGTGTCGCCGTTGCCGTTACGCGTTGAGATCTTGTCGATGAGAGATTCGTCGTTTTCCTCTGTCACGTCGAACGACGTGTCGGCCTTTTTTACGTCCTCGCCGAGAGTACACCAGTTGATCGTCGAGTCGTTCGCCGTATTCGGGATCGTGGCGATACCGTCCAGCACTTGGATCGTGTTGTTCGCCGCATCGCTCGAGTCCGTCCTATGCGGCCACGAATATCCTATCTGCTCGTTCGAAATGATCGCTTTCCAATTTCCCCCTTTGATTTTCGCCTTGTCAAAATCAAGCGTCATGCCCATACGGCCGGGGCGCTCGAGTAGGTCGAACGTCGGGACGTCGTCCGCGAGATAGACGCTATTCGCATCCGATGCGAGCCCATAGAGCTTGCGCTTCATCGCAAGGTTTACGTCGAGTGCCTCGTTGAGATCCTTCGACGTCGAGAGTCCGTAGGGATAGCCCAGGATGTGGAAAGCGAACTCGAGTCTACTGCCTCCCTGGGTCCCGAAATGTTGGCGGAGATCGCCGCTACCGACTGCAAGCAGGTGTTCAGTCAGCTCGACAACCTCGTCAGCGTCGAGAGCCTCTGTCAGAATGACGACCGCCTGGATCTTGTCGAGGCACGGAAATTTGTAGCCGGCCTGCGCGGCGTCCAACAATGGATTTATCGGGAAATTGCCAATGAATAGATCGTTTGTGTCCGGGTAGGTGTCCACCAAATGAGCCAAATAGCTGTCACCGGAATCTCCGACAAAAGACTTTTGAGCATACAGGTCAGGAGCTGAGGATTTGACTACCGACGCGCAATAAGCACGAGATCCGCTGTCGTATAGCGGATAGTAGTTATTATCGCCGTAGGTCTCTGATATTGAGTTTCCGCCCTGATCATGGTCGAATCGGCAATAACGCTTTGAGTTCAGGTTGTCATAGTACGAGTAAAACCGATGTCCGTATGTGCCGCCGGCGCCATCGTTATTTCTCCCGAGATAAAAAGCGCACTCTCTGTTATTACCCGCGACATTTATCGTGTCGTCGTGATCAGATGAGATTTCGTCGAAGATAATTATGAATGTCAAATCGTCGACGTTGAAGAGACTGTCGAGTCCCGTGTCATTATCGTCAACTGTGATCGCGTCGCCCTGGGCAAACGTGTAGCCATTGTCCCACGTCGGCGTGCCGACTGCGGAACCGTGCAACCCATTACCAGAGTGATCGAGCAGACAACCCGTTCCTGTCCCGGGATCCTTGAACCGGTACTCGTGATAAAGGCCCAGAGTGCCCTTGTCTTTGTAGCGCTTGAGAGGGTTTTTGGCTGACATCAGTTTGCGTCCCAGTCAGGCGCACTCGCCGTCTCGAGGAAAAATGATCCGATGTTGTATCGGTCTCGGCCGACCGGGAAAAACGCGTTGCCCACGTTCGAGCCACCTACCATCGGCGAGCAGTACACATAATCGTCAGCACCGCTCGCCAGGTTGATTTTGACGCCGCCGTCGCCCATGGTCTCGTTCAACGTCTGAAATGCCGTGACGGAATGAAAAACGTAAATTCCTCTTGAATACTGGTTCGTCCCGCTGCTGACTGAAGTTCGACACTGTTCGATGAAATACTCGAAACAGCGATCGGCTTGCGGGTAATAGGTGGACGTGAGAGTGTAGGCGTCGTCCTCGAACGCGATCATGCAGTTCGCCGCCGGCTCCGCGCGAAACTCAAAATCGCGGACGTATCGCCGATCGTGCAACGCGTTGCCAGCGATTCGCCCGGAATTGCTCTTCGCCCCTCCAAACCGCTCGCGCTGGGCGATCGTCCAATAATCCTGATCAGAGTTGACAAAGGTTGACAACCACATGTGAGACGGCGTCCAGTCGGCAGTGAATGATGTCCCAGAAGAGAGGTTAGTCTCAAACCCCAACCACGCCGCTAGGTCGGTGTCCGTCCAGTTGATCGCAATCGATGAACCGCACGTGATATTGACCTTGCAATCGGTATCAATCGTGATCGCAAACGATAGATCGGCAAACGTGCTACCGCCCCCTCCGGCGTATGCAGTCGCCCGTATCTCGCTATTGAGATGCCAGAGAGCTTGATTGACAGACCCATAGACACCAGTGGTCAAACCAATAGCGTTTGCCTGCACTCCCCCTCCGGGATCGTACAGGATGTTGATCGAGTTGTTCGCCGCTGTGATCTCGATCGGTCGGCAAAAAACGTTTCGCTGTGTGCTGCCCATGTCAATTCATTCCAAACGAGTCGCGCCCTGATTTTTTCTCTTTTTCGTTTTGTGTCGCCACGGCCTCGAACAATCCCTCGGCGCCTCCACTCAATGTGATTTCGATGTTGGTAGACCCCCTCGAGCTCGTCCCGCCTGACGACGCCGGCCGCGCTCCGGTCTCGTCGCCGAAATGCGACGACGTCCGGCTTCCGACCGCTCGTTTCGCTCGACCGCCGCTACCGGCGCCAGCAAACCCGACCCCAGCCAATGCCCCGGCGACCGCAGCAGTTGCACCAAATTCAGCAACCGCTGTCCAGTGCTCGGCCGCCTTATCATACTGGTCGCGGGCGATGGCGCCGATGGCGAGCGCTGTGTGCAGCAACGCGTTCCACGACGCCTCTGTCGCAATTGCGAGCCCTCGCTCTCTCAGGATACCCCTGAGAGCCTCGCCGATTGTTTTCTCACCAGTGACCACGGCGTAAACTGACGCCGTCCACGCGTCGTGTAGAGCGTCATAGGCCGCAGTCGCGGCGAACGCTCCGGCCGTCATGGTCTCAGTTGACGCCGCCCAGGCCTCGCGAAACTGACCGGCGAACGTCAGCGATTCCTGATACATCTCGTATTTCTCGGAACGAACCGCCCGCAATATGTCGAGACGTTCCATCATCGAACTAACCGTCTCAGGCTCACGGTCAAGTTGCTCGAGACGCCGCGAATCGTCGCGTCCAACCTCGAACCCGGGAGCTGTGATCGACTCGATCTCTGCCTGAACCTGGAACAGTTCATCCTGCATCATATCGATTAGGTTTGCTTGGGCGACAACCTTAGCCTCGAGCATTTCGTCAACATTCTCGGCGGCACCAGCATAGCGACCAAGGCGAAAATCCTCTACTTCCTCGGCAGTGAACTCCATTCCGTATTCGTCTTTTGCCGCGCGTTTGGTGCCTTTCTTCCCACTCACGGAACCGCCCCGACGACCTTTCGTTTCTCCGCCAACAGCGGCTTTCCGGCGAGCCTCGGCGAGCTCGAAAAGCTTTTTCATCTCGCGATCGGCCTCGTCCTCGAGGCTCGTTTTGTCTCCCCAGTTGGGAGACACAAAACGACCGGTCGCGCCAGGTTTGAGCGCACGGAAAAACCGCTGAATCCCCTCGGTCCAGTCGTCGACAATGATCACCGCCTCACGCCAAACGCCGGACAATACCGTTTGAGCATTCACACTATCAGGCAATAGTTTGTTCATCTCGGCGAACCAACTCGTAAAATCACCAAGAGACGTGTTCAGTTCGCCCAGGGTTTCGCCGAAAACACCAAACGCACCGTCTTTCTGGACACTCGTCCAGAGCAGGCCAACGAGGGTATCGATCGTGTTGTTGAGAGCATACATTTGCTCTCCAAACGTCTCGGCTTCGACGTTTACGTCAGCGACTTTCTTCTCGAGCTCGTCCATCGCTTTCGCGAAATTTTTAGCCTTGTCGCCGCCGGACTTCATCTCGATTCCGAGCGGCTTCAACCCGCGCGATGAACCATTAATGATCGCCGTCGAAAAGCGGTTGAAACTCGATGTTGCGTCCTCTCCGGTCGCCTGGGCATAGGCCGCCGTGGCCTTCGTCAGATTGGCGAGCTGGTCTTCTGTTATGTTCATGTCGGCCTGGTGAAACTTGTTGGCCGCCCTCATGATCTCGTAAGTATCAATCAGGCCGGCCGCCGCCGCGTCGGCCTTCATCACATCGATTTCGAGACGTGACCAAACCTGACTGAACTTTTCGAGATCGCCGATCTTTTCTTTGACCGTCGTTCCGAGCGCGACCAGGCCGTTGATTGCAGCCTGAATACCGGCGAGATCGGCCGCCGAGTTGATCTGCAAAAGTGCGGTGATTGCCATTATTCAGCCAACTCCAATTTTACGTCAGGGGCGACGTCGGCGAATTGCGAAATGTGACAGATGAGATCCGGATATTCTTTCATCAGCGCATGACCGGCGCTCGCGAGCAACCCGATCGCGTTCTCGATCTGCGGGTGAGAGACGCTCGCCCTGAGAGCCTTCATCGCGAGCTCGCTGTGATCGAAATCGCCGGAGAGCACCGGGAATCCGTACTCATCGCCCGACACGTCGGACGGATCAACCTCGACGTCGATCTCTACCGGCACGTGGACCAGCAACCTAACGGGGACTGGCACTCTCAGCTTTTCTTTTGGACTCTCGGATTTCATCGGCCTCTCCGTGCGACAACCCGGCGTCAAACGCCTCGATCGCGGTGAGCATTTGGAGACTCAGGCCGGCAGGATAGCGAATTGCGAGACAGCCATCTTTCCGCCAGCGATGCGCTTGCCAGACCTCGCGAACGGCGGGTGACTGTAGTAGGTAGGTCGGACAAGCGAGCAGAATCAGCCCCATTGCGTAGTAAGGGGCGAACGGGTATCCGTCGCCGAGGCAAACTTCCTCGGCTTCCTCGAACGTCTCAACTACTCTGAGAGGGTAGCGCTGGCAGCCCCGGTGACTGCATCCGTCGCATTTTGTGAGTTTCGCCTCTTCCGTTCGGCACGCCAAGTACCCAGCGAAAAGAAAGGGCGGGAATCGAACCTCGAGGCCTTTAGGCGAATGACGAGCGCGGCTTCCGTGACGACGTCCATCGGAAACACGTCTCGCGCGTCGTCTCGAATGACTGGACCATGATCGCCAGGCTCAAAGATCTTTCTCCCACCAAAGTCGACGTTCTCGATCCTGGCGATGTGGTGGCGGAAAATATTCCAAAGACTGTCCTGCCTGCCGTCGTCCAGCATGTGCTCGTGTTCCGGACGCAACGGCCTGGCGTGCAGTATTGTTGGCTTCTCGGATATTTCGTCCAGCTTCAAAACGGAGATGTCACGAGTTTCCTCGTATTTTTTCATCCTGTCGAGCGGGACGGCATCGAGTGCCGGGTCGCTGATAAGAACCATTTGAAATGGTTCATTGCACCTAAGCTTGATCATTCCTGCCCCTCTTTTTTATGCACGCCCTATGCACTCGGCGTGTATACGGCGAAACAGTACGGCGCATTCGTCTCGTCGAAAGCGGCCGCCGCGAGTCCGCTAGGTTTGCACCGGTAGGAAACGGTCACTTTGTGATAGGCGTCTCCAAAGGGATCGTGTACCGGCTCCGACACGAGATGACACTTCGGGATAAACAGACCCCAGCACGGAGCGTCCGGGTCAGACGCTCCCGACGTGTCGGCGACACCCTGGACGATCTGGATCGCCTTGTCGGCGTTGTCCTGGTTCTCCCAGTCGTCGAAAAACGATTCCCATTTGTTCGTCGCCTCGCTGTACTCGCCAGGCATAGCGAGTTCCATCGTCAACACCGCATCTTTCGGATTGAAAACCGACATGAATGCCTGAGTCCCGTTCACGCCGCCGGTCCCAGGCACCGGGACGGTCGTCACGCCGAAATTAAACGACGCCGAGATCACTTTCAGCGGGTTGTCGATGGCGATTCCGCCGGTCGTCCCGTTGGCGTCGCCCATCGCGCATAGACAGTTCGGACCGCCCCAAACTAGCTTGTCATCGGTGTCGCGGAAACTCTCGTTTGCGATCGCAGTCTGAGCTTTCGCCAGGTCGCACACATGAAACGTCGGCGAGATGACAGGACACTCGAAAAGTTTGAGCTCGAGCGAGCCGAAATTACCGCAAGCGCAACCACCGGCGACGTACTCGAGATCGTCGTCGGCCGCCGTCGTGTGCGTCGCCCTGGTCCGCAGATACTGAGTCAAAGTCTTTGTAACAGTGACTTGGTCTGCTCTCGGAGTGATCGAGTACATCCGCAAAACGCCGCCGTCGTTCCCCTGGGCGTTCGGCAGATCGAACATCCAGGTTAGGGTTTTCGTCGAGATGTTGACGGCGTATGACGGCCACCATTTGTCACCGGTTGCGTCGTAACAGAGAAACGCCGTTCCGATTCCGTTCCCACTGACGGCGTTAGTTAACTCTGTACTGGATACGGTATGGGATCCCCCACTCAGCGCGGTATTGTCGCTCTCAGTAACGACGGCCATCCCTGCCGCCTCAGCGGCCACTGCAATCGGCGGCGCGGCGCCGGACGACGCTCTCCGGATATGCAAGGGGACAGTGATCGCATTTTCCTGCAAACCCTCGAACTGGACCGGCTTGTCCTGGTCCGCAAAATGCGAGTACCCACGCACGTCGGGATCGACAACCTGCTTATTGATCGTCGGAAAAGTCGGATTTCCCGCCGTCCGAATGTTGAATGCGCTACCGGCCGGCGTTCCAAGTGCGCTCTCGAGATCCCAGAGTACCTCGATCCCTTGTGTGCTTTGAATCGTCATGAACTTTCCTCGATGATTGTCAAAAGGGGGATCGTCATCTTGAACCAATCCCCGTCGCTGAGATCTTCGAACGTTGGGCCAACCTCTGGATCAATATTGCAGAGCGCGACGCCTGACGTTGACAACGGCGACTCTCGCAGGTCGTCAGTGATCTGCATCGCGTCATCAACAGCAATCGCTCGCCATTCGTACGTGTCGGGATAAATGATCTGTAGTGGGACAGTCCAGCGAGACGCGTTCGTGCCCTTGCCAAACCACTCATAGCGTTTGAACAGTGGTTTCCTGAGTTCGCACAATCTCGGCTGACTGGTCAGGTCGTCAATCTCCGACGTCGCAACGGCGCCCAGAGATCGCGGAGTGAACCCGATCGGGATCTCCATGTTCGGAGTCATCGACTCGAGACGCGCATAGAGATCCGTACGAAAATTCGTCAGCACCGTATATGCGATCGTCATGCGCCACGGCTCCAATACGGGATCGAGTGTTTCTGCACCTCTTCCTCGTCCTGGATCAGATCCTGGTTGTCATCTGTCCAGGTCGCGATTTCCGCAAAAAGCTCGAACTCGTTTTTGAAACGTTCCCAGGTAGACGCCTGCTCGTATTCCGCCGCGTCGCCGCCTCCCGACGCAATGAGATTGGCCATCATTTCGACGATCGACGGGACCATGAGAGTCTGATCTACTAGGCGGTTTAGATCGAAATTTCGCGCCTTGCATCTGAGCCAGACTCGCTCTCGAGCCTCGCGCTCGATGTCCTCAATCCCCGAACGGTCGCGCGCCTGATACATCGACGGATACTGGACGCGGAATCGATCGATCGTCTCGCTCGAGCCGAAATCCGTTTTGCCGATGACATACAGTTCGGTGACAGGGTGGTCGCCAGTATCTGGAGTCCACAACACCGTGCACTCAGTGCCGGCCGCCCATGTCGCCGTTGTGCTAGTGTCCAGGTCATAGGTGCACCAACACGGATAAAGCGCGGTCGTTGTCGTGTGATCTTCCTGAATCGTATGGCGCAGAGAAACGACCTTGGTCGAACTGTTGTACGAGTCAACCTCTACTATCTCGTCGCGACCGGCTGCACTCGCCGCTATCAGTAGCCTATCGCCACGCGAGAGCGCCCCTGGCGTCCCGCCCAGGGTGACAGTCGCGTCGCCTCTCGATGCCGCTGACGCTAGCGCTACTGACGTGTAGAGCGTAGCCGCAGTCGACGCCAGCAAAGACGAACCGCCTGCATCCGTGATCGCGATGTTGACCCCGGTGACAGACGCCGCCGCCCAGTCGTCAGGAAATTCAAAACGAAGAATGAACGACGAGGCGTTGTATTTGATCTGCCTGATCGACATTACTTCGCTTTGATCTTGTCTTTGTCGGCCTGCTTTTTGGTCTTATCTTCCTCGAGATTCGAGATTGACGATTCGATCGACGACAAACGCCGATCAATGTCTTCCTCGGTTTCGACGTCGACGACCATGCCGATTTTGTACGTCACCAACACCGGAATCGTCTCGCCATCGGCGTTTCCGAGCGCGCTAGCTTTGAAAGATACGACGTCGCCGATCTTCTCGTTGTCTCCAACGGACGGAAGATCTTTCAGTTCGTTGTCATCGAAACGGAAATTGCCAAGTTGAATCATATTCTTATACCTCGTAGCCGACCTTGGCTGTTTTTACTTTGAATACAATGTGATTGACTACAACATCATCAACCTCACCGTCAGTAGTATCGAGATTCAGGCGCATGTTGATAATGTCACCAGGATCGACAGGGTTGCTTCCGTCGTCATAGTCGATTGCGATGTCGACTGAAAACATGGTGTATTGTGCACACGCTCCAACAGTTACCGATCCTGAGAGTGACTGTGATTTGGAAGCGGTGTCGGTAACGCCCTTCATGTATACGACCAAGTCGAAATCGATCGTGTCTCCGGCGTTCCCTCCGCTGTTATCGACGTTGCATTCAAAGTGAATGGTAACAACGGGGTCGCTGGCGCCGTCCCACATGTCACACGCCTCGCCTTGAAAATACAGATATTCTGTATCTGTATCCAGTTTATAACCACCGATTGTGTTTGCATCAGGTACAGTAGCAGTTGCACCAGACGCTCCAGGATCGATAGCATACATCGCGATGTCTGTCTCATGCCACCATACTGACGAATCTGCGCGGACAACGCCACCGAACGTTGACACGGCGTCCTCTTCGAGCGTAAGCAGGGTATCGGCAGCAACGCCAGCATGAGTACCGCCGAGAAATCCAGAGCCGTCAATGGAAACGTTTGTCGGAGTCCCTGAAAACACGATCGAGTTTCCGGCCGTGCCAGCAGTGCCCCACTCGATGACCACGGTATCGCCGGCTCCATCCCAGGCTGTGAGATTCGCACTCTCGCTGCACTCGCCCAGGGTTGCGACCAGGTTGGTTACACAGCCGGCTGCGTCTGCTCCAATGGTGCAGTGGTCAACGTCACCAGAGCCATCGGCCTTGAAAGTGATCGTAGTTGCGTTGATAACAATCGTTTCGTCGGCAACTGGGATTCCGGAAAACGTGATTGTACCACGCGCAGACTGGGCCGGTACTCCGAAAACATATCCTCCGTGGCCGGATTGGAAAACGGCGTCGTCGCCGTCGTGGGCCTGGGAACAATATTCCTGATCGGTGTTGTCCGGGTCTTTCTCGGAATGTATGTACCAAACCGGGTATCCTGCGTCTACGTGTCCAAAGTCTTTAGTGTGTCCGCTCGGGTCTGCAATAACCCACTGGGATCCGAGTTCGGTTGCCAAAAATGTTACAAACTGACCTCGTGTATTATCGGCCAGATGTCTAACGCCCGATCCCGTCCCGAAAATATGAGAAGAATTAGAATTGCAACGAAGTACAGAATTTGTAACTACTGAACTGTTAAAATTGGAAACGCCATCAAAATATGAAATTCCATCAACCTCGAGCTTCCCGGATACCATCAGGTCTCCGTTGGCGTTGAGGCTATTCGACGTCGTCCCTGACCCGATCGTCAGGTTGCCGGATCCTACCTGGATAACGCCGTTCGTGACGTTGTGTGTCAAAGACAACCACTCGTCGTTTGCAGAGCCTGGGTCTGTTTGGGACTGAACAAACAAATGAGGCGAAGACGACGCGGCGTGATCATAATCGTTCCCAGCGTTTGCAATGTCTCCAATGATAACGTTTTTCGAGGTCGTGTCTGCTGAAATGACAAGACAGCTAGCTGCCTGCCCGGTTTCGTCAAACTCGAGCGACGAGTCAGCAGACGTGCCTAGATAGACAGGTGCGTCATCAGCAACATTGATAGCGGCGGCCGCCGTAATTTCGCCGTCAAAAAACGCTCCGCCATCAACCTCAAACCGGCCGGAAACGAAACAGTCGTCATTCGTCGGCGTACCAAGGTTGCCGGGCGTGCCCGCATCGCCGATCTTTACGATCCCAGTGCCGTTCGGAAGCAATTGCAGGTCTGTGTTGGTTCCGGTCGCAATCACGCCGGCGTCTACGGTGACAGTCGATTTCGCGAGCAGGGCGCCGTCGAGTGTCGTCGTCCCGTCTACCTCGAGTCCGTCGGTGATATAGATGTCACCGCCCACCTGGTCGATGACGTTCGGCGTCCCGGCGCCGGCCGCGATGTAGTCGGAGCCGAGAACCGTCGCGCCGTCGATGACCTCTTTGCCGTTTATCCATATGCCCATCAGTAGATCTCCGCCAGGATCGTGAGGCCGTAGGTGTTGGTATCTGTGTTGGCGTAGGCTATGTCGATATAGTCGCCCGCCTCGAGATAGACCGGCTCGGCATAGTAGAGATCGACAACGCTACTCACCGATAGATCGAGCGAATAGAGAATCGTATCGTAAGCGGCGCCCGTCTTATCGTTGAGGGTGATCGTGAAATTCTCGGACGTGGTCGACGCCGCGTCAAAATGCAGCCGGATTCCCCGGACGACGCACGGCGTGTCACTGTTCGGGAAAGACTTCGAGATCGCGGCCGCTCCCGTTGCGTAGTATCTCTCGAGCCGTGGGAGATTCGACATCTGTCACCTCAGTTGATTGCGGCCTCGGCTGGATCAACCTTGCGCGGTCTCCCACGTCTTGGCTTGTCCTCTTGCTCGGCCTCGTAATACGGCTCGAAATGGAAGCCGTCTGTTTTGTAGGTCGAAAGGTCCGTATGATTGACAAGAATGTTACACGCATCCAAAAAGCCAACCGTCACGCACCCGTTTTCGTCAAGTTTCAGTTTGCGCCAGATGTTCACGTCGAACGCGTCTCCGCGCTCTCTGTTGCGTCGCTGCATCGTTCGCACCTGACGCGTGTTCATCGGCTTTCTCATGCCGGTCTTGGGGTCGGTAAAGGTTTCCTTTTGGCCGACGTGCAGCCAGTACGTGTCGCCGTCCTGGGGGTCCCTGACACGGCCGTCCTCGTCCTCTACCTTGAGCACCTTGAACTTGTATTTCCCGGTCTCGCCGTATCCGTCCGGCTTGGTCCGGGCGTCGAGCTCTTCGATCACATACTGGCCGCCTCGATGTTTATCGAGATAGGCCTGATACAGATCTACGGTCCCGTATTCCTCGAGGCATTTGTCGAGCTGGGAGATCGCCTCCATCCGCTGATAGTGGACCGACCCAGCCTGAACAACTGCCCCATAATTTATTCTCGCGTTCTCGTGCATTTTCCTGCCCCTCAAAAAAAACGGCGGCCGGCCTGGTCGCGGATAAACAGTTCACTCGTTCAGCAAGTTTGTTGTTTGACCGGCCGCCGTCCTCGTCCTATCGATGCCAGGTTGGATCGTCCTCGATGATGATTCCCGGACACCTTTTCGCGTTGGGTTCCTGTCCACGAAGTTCGTTGTTTGCGCGGATGAACGGCCACTTGGAACAATTGCCAGGTTTCACCGGATGGATCGTGCACTTGTTGTCCGAGTCGAGAAAACGACACGGCACGTTTGACGTGTTCATCGCGTTTTCTACGATCTCGTACTTTTCGCGCATCGCCTCGAGCTCCATCCCGAGAAACTCGGCGATCTTCTTTTCCTCGTCATCGTTGAAAAGGATGATCTGGTAATCGCCAGCCCAATGCGGTTTGCAGCAAGCGCCGCACATTTTACACTCGAACCTCATAATCCTGCCCCTTTCGTTCTGCTTATGCCTCGTATCCGAACACGGTGATCAAGAGCGCTGTCGCCGAGCTCTGATCCGTTGAATTCGGGGTCACCGTCAGCGCGGCATAGGCTGACGATCCGGAATTGTCCTGTTGACCGTAGGCGATGAGCTTGAAACTCGAGCCCGCCGTCGAACCGTAAGTGCCGGCCGGGCCGATGTACGAGTATTTCACGTCGCACACGTCGGTGACTGCGGCGGCGCCGCCCCACGAAATCGAGAAGATCTCCGTGAAATCGGCCGACAAGTCGCAGGCGACTCCGGCCGCAGTCCACGAGCTCGGCATCTGAAGGGAGTAGGTGACGGCCTTCAGACGAGGCGCGATGTTTCCGTGATCGATCACTTTCGTCGCTGCAAAAGCGGTTGTCATTTTCAAAACCTTTCTCGACTGCACAGTGTGCAGGCTGTCGTTTGTCAGTATGTTTCCAGTGAAACTGTTCGTCCCAGCGAAACTATCAGGTCTTGTTGGTGAGCTTGTACCAAAGCGCCGGCTGGGTGACCGTGATATTCACCGTGGTGTCGATGAGAGCCTTGTAGGACCGGTCGGTGTCGCCGAGCGGCTTGATGCGCGGGGGCACGGCCTCCCAAACTTTCACGTCGTTCCTGGGACCGAGCAGGGCGGTTGTCGACGTCATGTCCGGAACGAGGAAGATCGGCACGCCGTTGAAGTTCATCCCGGAAAACCCGTACCCGTATCCGCCGTCGACCGGGGCGCCCTGCGCGCGAGTGATCGAGCGGATGGTATCGACATTCTGGTTCGAGATCTTGGCATAGGTCATGCCGAGGGTCGGCGACATGTACCAGGCGAGCTGGTCCATCGGCACGGCGCGATCGGCGTCGGTGACAGTCCGGAGAGCGGTCGACATGTCGGAGATGGAGAGAGCCTCGCTGGTCGCGTCAGCGCCAGAGACGAGCGCACTCGTGTATGAGGTACGGGTCTGCCCGCCGTAGGTCCCGGTGGCCGCGATGGCCGCTTCCAGCGCCGTCAACATGGTCGTGCTGGCCGTGTCTTTGAGATCGTCGGTTGCGTGTTTGATCGCCAGAGCCCACGGGTCGCCCATCGAGGTGTCCGCGAAATCGACGGCCTCGTGTGTGATCTGCGCCTGCACCTGGAACGACTGCTTGGCGATCTTCATCTGGATCACACTCGCGACGTTCGCGGTAGGAGCGGATGCGGATTCGGTCGTCGCCTCTGCGGACTGTGTCCCGTCGCAGGCCAGGCGCCAATAGACATAGTCGCCCTTCGGCGGCGTCGAGACGCCCCAGTGCTCGTACGGAAAGTTATTCGAGTAGTAGGTCGCCCGCATGATCGGGGTGTAGATTTCGGGATTCAGTGCGGCTATTCCGCTGAGTGTCGTTCCTGACATTTGATGTCCTCGCTAGTCTAGCGACTCGCCCCGCGCTACGCGTTCACGCGCTATCCGAAACGCCTCTACGTCGGTAGGGTCTTTCAGCCGCTCTGAGAGCGAAACAGTTTCCGCTCCTCGCGTCTGAGGTTTCCCGCCGAGTCCTGCGCCGATAGGTTGTTTGGTCGAGCTCGAGAACAAGCCGGCGTTTGTTTCGTCGCTGGCGAGAGTTTCGATCCAGGCGTCAGGCTGCGGCTTCTCCTCTCCCTCGAGGGCTAAGTATTCGGCCAGCAAACCTTTCTGAATGATCGGCGAGGTGATCCCCTTGTTAGCGGCGGCGATCTTGAGCTCGTACTCGGTGGCGATTTTCATCCGCTCAGAGTCGAACGACTCGATCGTGCTTTGCAATTGGGAGATCTGCGCCTCATAGTGTTCTTTAAGGCGCCCTTCCTCCGCAGCTTTCGCCGCTTCGATCTCGGCCTGGTGTCTCTCTCGCTCCGCTCTGAGTTCGGCGAGCTCAGATTTCGCGGCGTTCAAATCTTCTTTCTGCTTCGCCGTGATCTTCTTGAAAAATGGGTGACTCCTGACAGTCTTATCGTCGACTGTCTGCTGTCCTTCATCTTTCTGCTCTTCAACCGAACCATCAACTGACTGTGTATCGTCTGTCATTTCTGCCCCTGCGCGTTTCGGGCGCGACCCCATTGGCTTGTTCCAGACTGTTCGCTGTTACCGGAGCGACCGTAGAAGGCTACCCGATGACCGCCCCCGTACTGTTGGGGGGGGCAGGATCGGGAGCGGCCATCGAGCGGCCTAAGATCCAAACAACGTCGACTTTTTGATCAGCCGGACGTTGCGTAACCCAACGCCTTTAACGTTGAGGTTTTCTACCAATTGCTCGGATGCGATGCCGATCGGGTACGTCCGACCGAACCACATTTCTTTGATCTCTGACCAGGCCTCGGACAGTGTGTTGTTTTCAATCCGACCGCTTTCGATATTCTCGCGAACGATCGTCATGTATTCATGCATCGCCTTGATATAGGCCTTGCTCGCCGCCTGGTCGATTTTGCGCTGGATTGCGTCCTGGTCGAGTTTCGTCGCCTGCTGGGCGAAGCGGTCGATTTGCTTTTGAGCCTCGGTCTCGAAGGCTTTGCCTATCCGAGCCTCTTGCTCGGCGTCCAGGGTAATGAAGTCTCTCTGTTGGTCGTCTCGAAAACAGTCCTCGAGAATAAACGTGTTCGAGACCTTTGGTGCGTTCGGCCGGAACGGATACGGCGTGCGCTCGATGTTATTGAGCTGTACGCCGGCGATCACGGTGCCGAACTTCTCGAGCTCTTCTATCAGGGTTTGCATCCCGGAGAGCTCGTCACTCTCCATCGTTATCATCAGAGCCATCAGTCTATGATCACTAGTTGGCAGCGACAAAAAGATCCGCCGTCACACGAGGCGGGCCCGGGCAAACCGATGGATATGTGCTCTCCCATCGTTCCGATTATACCGGCGAGCGCATCGCACCTATCGCATGTGTGATCGTCGTCTTCTGAGATCCGGATATATTCCTGGTTCGGGCCTTCCTTCATGAACGCGTCGAGGTTGAACGCCCTCTGAGTTTCTCTTGCCAGCCCCAATAGCGCGCGTCTCGAACTGACCTTTGGTTCTAGCAAGCGCTCTACCTCTCGCTCGAGATAGTCAGGAGTTCCGATGTTGGTTACCTTGCTCATCTCGGCGGCGTAGCCGTATGTATCAGCGACTAGTTGCGGCCACGGGGCAACAACACCAAAATCTTGCAAGAGCTCGAGCAATTCGTCGTTCGTCAACGACACGAGCTCAGCCGCCGTAGGCATCGTCGAGATTAGAGGTTGGGTCCCGGTCGGTCTCTCTGAAACCGGTATATTGAGCTTACCACCGGTCGTAACCGGGATCTTGACTTTCTGTTCAGTCATTCAATTCAGCTTGTGCCGCAGCCTCAAACCTCGCCCTGCCCACTCCCTCAGTCGCCGCCTTTTTGCGTTGATCGTTGGTTAGCCCTTTGTTCGCCTGAACTACGCTCTGAGCATTCTTCTCGGCTCTCTCGATGAGAGGACGATAAACGATCTCAAGTCTCGCTTGTTGGATAGCGGCCGACGCGAGCGCTGCCTGGACGCCGGTCCAGTCGATGTCTCGATCGTTTGGATCGATCTCGTTGAGATCCTCCGGAGTGAGTTGCACCCAGATCTCAGGATCGACTTTCGCCGCCTCGAGCGCCTGGAAAAATATCACCTGGTCGCGCTCGGCCGGGTTGAACATGAGTTCAAAAGTTCGAGCGCGTAATTCTTCCGATTTTCGCAACGCGATGGCGTCTGCTGAAGCAAATCCTTTAGCTATCGTATCCCGTATAGGCATCTATTTTTTTCTGATGAGCGTATTCGGTAAGCCACTCACGGAGAGCGGCGCGCGAGTACCAGGGGAATTCAAAAGCAAGCTCGGAAGATTTGAGCGCCAGCTTCCATTCTTCCCAGTACTCAGAGCGCGGCCGGATAACCCACTCCCCTCCGACCGACGCGCAGTCCGCTGAGAACCGCGCCCAATATGGATTAAAAACAGTATGGCCTGCCGTCTTATGACCGAACACATCGCAGTCCAGCCCGATCTCGACGAGAGAGGACCGGAGCTTGTCAGCAAAACCGCCGGCCGACGCCGCGCCAAGGTCATCGACCCTGTTATCCTTTACGTCGTTCTCCGCTGTCGAACAGGCGTAGAGAATGCACTTGCTGTGAGTCTTGAGCACAATCGAAAGTGCGCTCGCGAGCTCTCCAACGTGCTGCCGTTGGTAGCCGAGTTGGATCGAATAAAACGTGCCGTGGCCGAAAAACGCGAACGCGTCGAACTGGCGTCCCTCGTCGGCCAGCTTGTCGCAAAGCGCGGAGAACTGCCAACGTCTCGCGCTCGCCGTGCCCTTGCCGATCGTCGTGATCGGAAAAACCTCGCAGTCCTCGCGCCCCCAATGCCCTATGTACTCTCTCGCCATCGGGACGAACGCGCCTGACGCGTCGTGTAACCCCTGCCGGTTCTCGGCCACATAGGCAACCAGGTGTTTCACGCGGCGCCGCCCCTTAGTCTCTGTAGAGCGGCCTGGCGTGCGCTCGCCGGCTGGGCCTGCTGTGATCCTGGCGCCTGTGGTATCTGCGGGATGTCGGCCGATCGCTCGGCCATGTTCTCGAGCAGATCCCGGGCCTCGTCGATTGTGGCGAGTCGGTGGTATTGCCGAACGAACTCGAGGTAGTCGATTAGCTTCGAATCCAACGCCAGCTTGAGAGCCTCGATTCGTTCCTTGTCGGTCACTGGGATCTGCCATTCGCCAGCGGACCACGTCTGACGTGTCGACCACGGGATGACCTCTGTCCCCTCGACGGCGTAAAGCAACGCGCGTTCCACGTCGAACACTCGCGCCACCGACGCGGCATTCAGCCTCTCGCGTTCCTGCCGAAATCGAATGCGCGGTTGGTTCCGCAGAAATAGCGCGACCCCTGACTCCGGCGCCGACGTCCCGGTAACAACCTCATGGGCTGGCACGTTCCACGACTCCGCGATCGTCGCCTGAATACCGCGGATCACCTCGCCAGCGTCTTTCGAGTTCACCGCCGAGACTCCGGCCGTCGTCAGATCCTGCCCGCTCCGGAGAAGGACGATCCCCTCGTCCGGGTTTTCAGGCAACGCCTGCATCCGCTCGTCTTTGAGGATGTAGACTCCGCGAGCGCTTTTAAGGGCGGTCATGCAGAGACGAGACCACGCCATGTCGAGCTCGAGCGCGTCGCGAAACAGTGAGATCCCGGTTGTCGGGAGCAAACTACTGTCGGTCCCAGCGTCCGAACCATAAAAAATGGCCAACGGATATTCGGGGACATGCGCCGCATCTTGTTCGGAGAGTGACTGACGTACAACAGTCAAAGGGTTGCAAACCTCGCCGGCCGGGTTGAGGAAATCGTAAGCCCCGAGCTCGCCCACGTTCGGGATCTTCTCGGCGTTCTCCGCCGCAAACTGCACACATCGCCCCTGGGGATACTCGTCGCTCTCGCCGATATAGGCGACATACAGCGATTTCCGGGCGTCCTCAGGTGACACGCCGAGCCGGATGACCCAACCTGTCGCCTCGTCGGGCGCCGTGGCGTCGACCATTCTCGTGGTCCCGCCGTCGTCGATTTCGGGAGAGTACAGAGGGGTGAGAGACTGAGGGGCGATCGCCTGATACCTCAGGCCGTCCTGGTAGTAGACATACAGCACAGCCGAGCCCAGAGCGAGAGAGAGCCTATCCGCACGAATCATTGACCGGCTATAGTCCCCCGCCTCTCGGCCGGCTGAAATCGCTTCCTCGGCGTCCTCGAGAGCATTCCCCGCCTCGTCGATGTAGGCGTATCGCTGGGTCTTCTCAGTGAACAGGTTCGCCGAGGTGTTGACGAGGCGCCGATAAAACCGAGAGAGGACGAGCTCGTTTCTGCCTTTACGGATGTTGTCCGCGACGTCGACCGCCTCGTAACTATCGAGAGTGTTCCCGCTCGAATCGGCCTCGCCCTTTTTGAGGCGCACCGCATACCGCTTGACGAGCGCTTCCTCGAGCACCGTCCGATCCCGGTCCGCATACCCGTCGTAATAGTCGAGTGCGTCGTCGAGATCAGAGACGCTCACGCCGTCTCGTTTGACGCCGTGTGGTCGTTTGCTCGAGTATATTCTGACGAGATCTCTCATGCGGCCCATTTCGTTTTCAGCGCCATTTGTGGGGGATGCGCGCCGATGCAGTAGTAAAGAAACGCGTCTCTGGTGTCCTCGAGTCCCAGGCCGGAGCGTTTGTCTTTCGGCATGAACTCGCCGTCTTTCGGCACGTCAGCGAATGCATCCTGTTCGAGCGTCTCGATGATTCCCCGGTGAGTATGGTCGTGCGACTGCAACTCAGTCGAGATGCAAAATCGTCGCTCACCGTGGGTGTTGAGAAGCAATCCTGACGCGACGATAAACTGCAATTGCTTGTCCGCCCACTCTCCAGTGATCGGCACGATCGGCGTTTGTCCGAACACCTGTGAGAAAACATAGCTCGCCGTGACCCCGGTCTGTATCGAGCGAGTGTTCGAGTCTGCGCCAATGAACACCTGGGCCGGCCGCCCGTAGTCGGCCAACACCCTCTGAGATGTCCTCGAGATGTCCTCGTTGTTAGGCTGATACTCACCGACGACGACGTCTATCCACTGGTCGCCTTTCGTCCGGTAGCCGAGCTCGCTCGCCTGGTATCGCTGAATGATCAACCACGCCGACCGTAACCCAATATCGACGCCGAGATACCATCGCCGCGACGAGTCGAACCGGACCTTGACCCGATTGCCGTTCGGCCAGAGCTCGTCGACGTAGTTTCGCCAGGCACGGCCGGCGAGCATTATGAACCGGCCGTAAATCTCTTGATCGGCCAGTTCTGGCGAGAGGTAACGAGCTAGTTCGTCAGCGTAGCCGTCCGGTAGGAACGGGTTTTCATAGCTCGACGACGTGACCAGTGTATGGCCGTCTGACTGGGCGAGCCTCTGATAGCCGTTCATGAGAGGCGTCGTGAGCGTCGCGATAAACCGAGCTCGAGCCCTTGGATTCCTTACGGCCGCCGTGATCTGCGAAAACAGCGACTCGCTATAGTTCGCGGCCGCCTCGTCATGTATCGCCCACGCGTAGTTAGGCCCACGCCCCAAGATCTTTTTCTCGCGCGATCGAAGATCAATCTCAGTACCATTTAATAGAGTGAGCCGCATCTTGCTCTCGTTAAGCCTGTAGAGCTCGGCCGGAACGATGAGACGCCACTCTCTCAAAAATGAGTCGTGAATATCCTGGTACGTCGGTGCCGTCCAGATCCCAGGCAGTCCCGGGTTGAGTCGCAATGCCGCGTCGAGTGCCAACTGACACCCTGTATTCGATTTGGCTGAACCCCTACCGCCTACCCAATGAGACCAGTGCACACCCTCGCCGACTCTCGGCAGGTTGAGGAAATTCCATTGCTTTTTGTAGAGCCAGGGTGGCTGGATATTTAGTTGGACGTCCACAACAGATAGCTCGCGAAACCGCCGAGAAAAAACGCGATGGCGACGAGCACCCATTTAATCGCGTTCGTCGGGTCCTTCGACGTGACCGCACCTATCCGATCGGCAACCGCCTCGAGAGCGTCCAGCACCAACTTTATCTCCGAGCTCACGTCCCCTTGGGTCGCCTTGCGTCCCTGGACTGACGTCGTCTGTTCTTCGAGTGCCTGGACGACTGCGATAGTCTCGGCCTCTGTCAGTACCCTCGTAATGTCGTCCGGCGAGACGCCCAGGCAGACGCTATTCGTCTGTAGGTTGGTGAGTTGCAGAGCGCCGTCATCGCGGACGGCCTGGACTTTCCACATCGCGACCGTTCCGCCGCGATCGGTGTACTCGACCAGGTCATTCTTTTTCGGAGTCGGTTTCGCCGTCATCGCCTGCCCCTTGCTTTGACAACACCCGCTCATCGGGGGTCTGATAAGTGATCTTGATTTCGCGTACCGATTGCAGGTTTTCTTCCTTGGCTCTGAGTCGCCCTTCCTGCCATTCGATCCGCCCCTCCATTGACTCGGCCATTGCGGCCGCAACAGAAGTCCCTTTTGTGCTGCGAGCTCTTACGCAATCGTTCGCCCATCGCACGGCGTACTCTCGCGTTTGTTTCATGAGTTCTAAGAGCTCTTCACTACTGAGGTTCGCGCATTGGTCACTCGTACACGCGCGAAGTTTTTCCTCTAGTGACTTCCTTATATCGTCGAGTGGATCTTTCTTTTTCCTGCCCATCGCTCTAGGATCATATCTTTTTCAGTTCATTGATGAGAACGTTGACGAACTCTTTTTTCTCCATTTTGGAGAGCTCGACGTTGAACTCGACCAGAGCGGTCCCGTCCAGTTTGGCATAGGCCTCGAGGACGATCGGTGCCGGTTCCTCGACCGGATCTTCGACTGGATCCGGCAGTTTCTCTACCTCAGGCTTGACGATCCATTCCGGATTCTCCGGCTTGAGTTCAACCTGTTTCTCGTCAGTCTGATTTTCGTCGCTGATTTTTTTCGATTTGGCCATTGGCTTACCTCGTGAGTTTTAGGGATGGGACCGTTGCGGGGCATTATCGGTTGTTGTTGGGTAAAACTCGATGAACGCAACGGTCCTGAAGAAAATATATATTCGTCCAGTATTGTTGTCAAATAATCAATTTTCGCGTTGCTGAATCGTCAATTGTGCGGAAGTATCGCACACGCCACGGCTACCGAAAGACACACTTTTTGATAGATGAGCCGGCACGGCGAATGGACACACGTCGCACTTGTGCCGCTAGCGTTTTGAGCATACTATCGGGGGAGGGTGTGACGGGAGACAGGAAGAAACGAATTCGTCTAGCGTTTTGCGGTCAGCCTTTCCCCTTTTTCCAAAATCTACGCCTCTCAAACGCGTCAAGCAACTGCCCAACAGCCATATCAAGCTTCGCCTGGTTTTGTCTTTTCGGCCACGTCGCGCTCGAGGCGAAATTCCACGCATCGATCGCGTCTTGCTTGTCATCTCGCGCTGGCCCGCCCGCCTGGCAGTCGTCACAATACACGAAGTATCTGTGATCGTAATCGTTGAAAACAGCCTCGACGCGATCACCAGCACAAAACGGGCATTGGAATATCACCTCTGTACCTCAATCTCCGGCGGTTCGATGCACACAAACCCATAGCCCCGCCTGATATAGCTCGCGACGTCACCGAGCGAATACTCGATCCCGATCTCATAAACCGTTCCCCCAGCATAAACCTGGACCGGTTCCTCAACACTGTTGTCGTCGAGCTCGACTATCCAGTAAAACCCTGGTTCGATTTCACTAGCGTCCGTCAGTATTTTTTTTGTCATCGTACCATCCCCGTATTCGACTCCACGATACAGTGTTAGCATTTTTCACCCGGACCCGTACCCGGACACGGACCCTTCCCCGGACCCGTACCCGTACCCGGACCCTTCACCGTACCCGGACCCGGACCCGTACCCTTCACCGTACCCGGACCCGGACCCGTACCCGTCCCCGTCCCCGGACCCGGACCCGTTCCCGTCACCGTACCCGGACACGGACCCGTCCCCGTCCCCGTACCCGTGCCCGTACCCGGACCCGTCATTTATTTTTGGTTCCATCACTCACTCTCCCCACGCACGAACAACCCCTAGTTTTCGTCCAAATCTCCCCGCAATGCGGGCATAGGCACCAGTCCCCGGCTACCAAATCCTCGACGGAGATCCCCAGCCGATGGAGCTTTTTTCGCACGTCGACCCACGCGTCCTGGTCCGCGCCGTGATACTGCTTACCAACGGCCGGAACCGCCCCCCTCTCAATCGGCGACTGTTCGCCCCTGGTCGTCATCCCCGTGAGAGCCTCGCGTTTCCACGCGATCTCCTCTCCGGCTCGCAGATAGTCGCCTGTCCGCACGTTTAGCAACGCGTCCGTGCCATCTCGCGTCATACGATACCCGCACCTATCAAACCAGAGCAGTCCGTCGAATTTAGCCGCCTGGCACGTGGCGTAAACGTCGCGGTATGGTTCGTCGAGCACATACGAAACGTGCCTACTCGAGATCGGTGCGCCTGGGGTCTCGAGTTGAGAGACGACGCGCAAAACCCTGTATGTGAGTTTTTCTGTCATTTTTCACCCGGACCCTGACCCGGACCCGGACCCGGGACCGTACCCGTACCCGGACCCGTACCCGGACCCGTACCCGTCCCCGAACCCGGACCCGTCCCCGTACCCGTCCCCGTACCCGTCCCCTGCCCCGGCCCCGTACCCGGACCCGGACCCGTCCCCGGACCCGTACCCGGACCCTGACCCGTACCCGGACCCTGACCCGTCCCCGGACCCTGACCCGTCCCCGCCACCGTACCCGGACCCTGACCCGTCATTTATTCGTTCTCCCATGGTCCGACCCCGTTTCGGATAGACTCCATCGCCGTTTGGGTGCACGGAATTATTTCGCAAGCGTCCAGCACAATGATTTCCGGGATCTCGTCGGAGAACTTGCATTTTTCCGGCGCAAACGTGCCCTCTGTTGCTAACCCGGAGAGCGTTTTTCCCCACCATCTCCATAACCGCCGCGACTGTAGCAGCCGCACCTGTCGCCCCTCATGTTCCGCGACGAATCCAGCGTGCACCCCAGCGTCGTGACACCGCACAATGCAGTATTTCATGTCGTCGGTCGGGTGTTCCGCCATTGCCAAATCCGCTCTTACGTACTCCACTCCGTCAATCGTGACTGATTTCATGATCCTGCCCCTTTCCAAAATGCGTTTCGGTCTCCCTGGTCATCGGCGAAATTTTCGTCGATACGTTTTTTGATTGCGTCCAGCGTTTTACACGCCGGGCATTTCGCCCAGAAATCCGGGTGGCTGCAAGTGCAGTTCGCCTCGCAGATTTCTTGTATTTCTTTGAGTGTGATCATTTCCGCTCTACCTCGTTCCATTCTTCGATCGCAATGGCGTGCGCCTTGTTTTCGGTCGTGTGATACGCCATTGGACCAGTCGCCCCGCATGACGCGCACGTCACCGCCCAGCCATTTTGCCCGTCGATCGTCCACTCGAACGCGGCATCGTTGTCAGTCGGTCCGCACCATAGGCACGGCTCGCAGATCTCGCAGTCTTCCTCGAGCATTTCGATCACATATTTAGTCCGCTTCATCTCCCACCTCGTTTCCCCAGGCGTCCCAACCTGTCGCCCGGTCTCTCGCGAACAGTTCAATCCGTGGCACGTGGCCGCACAGCCTGACGATTCGCTCGCGCGTCTCTGATGGCTTTTGCGAGTGCCGCACACTCTCGGCCTCGATGACCGAGTGAACGCCGGCTGACACCCGCCTGGGCCTCCCTCGAATGCCTAACAGGCATAGCTCGGCGTTCGCCCTCGTGTAGTTGCCCATACCCCACGCCAGCTTGCCGTTTTTAGTCCGTTTGACCCACGTGAACGCGACCGTCCGATAAAAGAATCCCCACCAGTTCATTAACTCGATCCCGATTGGTAGCATCGGCATGGTGCACCACAGAAACAGCCACGCGTCATCGGTGACAATGCGATTGACTGGCAACACCATCAGATCGCTCGGCGACATGCAATCGTATTTGCATTCCGCCCCCCGGTCGCCGGCGAGTGCCTTGTCGCGATACGACCACGGCGGATCGGCGTACACAATCGAGTACTGTTTATCGATTGAAAATTTCAGGCTCATATTCCCTCTGCGAGAAAAGCTTGCACCAAAAACCAGGTGCTGTGATTGCCGTAATTCTCGAACAAACGCCTTGCGTAAACTCTCGTCCATTCGCGCACGCCGGAGACCAGTGTCGGCACGAAACACAATCGGGCATGATCCCGTAAAATTGTTCGAGCGAATCTTTTAGCCACCATTCGAGATCCCCACAACGTTCAACTTTTGATTCATCCATTTTCCTGCCCCTTTCAGTACTCGGATTCCGCGCCTGGATCCGATATATACATTTTCGCTAGATCGCAAAACAGCCGAGCTATCCCGGTTCGCCCATGGCTGGCTTTAGCGACGACTAATTCAAGCTCATTTTCATTTGCGCTGTCATCGTAAGCCGCCTCGCGATGCACAAACCATATTTGCCTAGCGTCTTCCTCAATGCGCCCTGAGTCCCTCAGATCTTTCTGTTGTGGACGCTTGTCGCTCTGAGACAATATCTGTCTGTTGAGCTGACAGGCGACGACCACGGCCGCCCTGGTCTGTTTCGCGAGACGCGCGAATGTCCGTATTGCAGCCGAGCTCGCCTCGTATGGAGTGCCAGCGCCGAGCGCATATCCGAGGTGATCGACAATGATCACATCCACCGGCCGGCGAGTGTGTTCGGCAATTGTCATTCGACTGATTGAGTCAGCGTCGCCGACGCCGTCGTAAAATCTACAATCTATACCGGATAATATTGCAGATGCTTGCATTATGCGAGACAACTCAGCCTCACTAACTTTGTTCGAGATGATAGATTGCAGATCAACACCTGAGAACCTCGCAATTGCCCGGTCGCGCTGTATCGACGCCGAGTCCTCGAGCGAGAAAAACAACACCGACTTACCAGAAATTGCCAGGTTGCAACCCATGTTCAGCAGCAATGCCGATTTCCCCATACCTGGACGACCGCCGACCACGTGCAACAGACCTCGCGTCAGGCCGCTCGTGGCACGATCGAGGGCACCAAACCCAGTCGGTATAGTCTGAGCATTTGGCGCACCGGAGGCCAGTTCGTTGAGTCGATCCGCCATCGAGTCGTCAAACGTCACGAATTGTTGGTTTTCTCGGTCTATCGCGATCTGAAAAAGTTTATCTTGGTGAGACCTGAGAATTTCTTCGAACTGTTCCCCCCTGGCGATCGCTGCGTTCGTCTCTGCACAGAGCTCGGAAAACCACCGACTGACGGCGGCGGCCTTTACGGTTTTCGCCCAGTCGGCGGCGTTCGCCGTTGTCGTTACGTCGTCTGTTAGCGCAGATAGGCCCAGGTGCCCCCCCACGGCTCCTATCTCCCCGCCCAGTTCGGCAGCTAGGGTTATATGGTCTATCGCCTCTCCGCGCCTGTAGAGCGCCTCACAGGCCGCCCAGAGGCGGGCATACTCCCCGAAAGCGAAATGACGGTGATCAATTACCGCCGCTAGCTCTCCAAACAGACTGTTACGTACTAATATGGAGCCGATGACGGCCCGCTCCGCTACCTTGCTCTCGTAACTCATTCCAACACCTTCCTCGGTCTGTTGTTTGCGCCAGCATTCGGTTTCTCACGCGCGGCCCAGGCGTACAAAAATTTTCCTACGTCGCTCTTAGCTCTTTTGGGATTGGCGTCTATCCAGTTCGCGGCCCGTTTGATAAACGTCTCGCTCAGTCCTGGATACACTGATTCATCGCTGAAGTTGTTCGCTAGCCTCTCAGGGTGCTTGACCGACTCGGCAACAGCGAGGCGCCCCTTGCCTCTCACAATGATAGGCGTCGACTCCATCGCCGCATAGAATGCGATGGCTCTCTCGTCTCTGAGCGTTTCTGCTTTTTGCTCAGCTTGTCCGTGAAGTGTGCCGCACACTTCCGGACTAGTTTCTTCTTTCTTTTGTACTGTACTGTACTGTAGGGCGTTACATAACGTTCGGCTAACGTTATCAGGCGTTACGGTAACGTTACGCTGCAACGTGTTCTGATACTTTTCCTGCCTCTTTTTTTCCCTGAATCGCCGTTGCCGATCCCGATTCGAGCTGTCTGTTTGATATTTATTCCAATTGGCAATGTTGAAGTGTTTGTCTTCATTTTCGAGCAACTCGAGTTCGAATAATAATTCAACTTGCGAGTCTATTTGCCCAATGCAATGCGGACACTCAATGCCACATGCCCTCGCGAGATAGCGCGACGTGAGATACTTGCGACTGAGACGCCCCTCAGGTTTCTCTGTTTTAGCTTTTCGCCAAAGGTGTTGCAGAACGGCACGGCCGACGTGGTCTAGTTGCATTACGTCGGGGTGTCCGTCGAACCCGCATTGGACGCGTATCCACTGGTCCACGGTTCACCCCCAAAGTGTCTTTACCTCGTCAGCCATTTTCTTGACCTCGTCGACTGGCAAGCCGAGAGATTCAGCAAGTGATTCGATTGTAATTCTGTGTTTCCCGCGATCGCCAAGCCGAATTGATCGCAGTCGTCCGGAATCTATGGCTAACCTGATAGAGTTGTCGCTCAAGCCGCATATTTCGGCGGCCTCTCGAACAGATAGATAGTTCACTCCCACCTCCGCTTTTTTGAACGCACGGGAATCTTACACTGTTTGTTTTCCCTGTTTCAAGTAAAATGAGGCGGATTTTATGGAAATGTTATTATGTTGACTTATGGAGTTGCTGTCTATTCTGGGCGTTCGTCGGCGAGCACTTTGGTGTCGTCGGCGAGCTCGCGGAGTCCGGTGACGAGCTCGGCCAACTGGTCGAGTGACATTTCATCGGACTTGCGCGGGAAACCGTTCACTCGCGCGAATCCCTCGACGTATTCCGGCAGGCGTTCTTTCATGTCGTTACCCCAAACCGTTCGCGACAAGTCAGAAATGGTACGGTACACACGCCGCCGCTCGATTTGCTCTTCAACCTCATGCTCGTCCTTCGTTGCGCGTCCACGTGGGCGGCCCAGAGCGCGGCTCTGCTCGTCCTCGTCGGCCTGGGCAATGCCCAACATTGCCGCGAGAGCGTAGCGCCTGAGATAGCTCACAGCGCTTCCAACTTTCTGCGAGAGAGTCCCACGCCCCTCGGCGTTCGGCATCGGCAGAGACGCCACGGACGAGATGTGCTGACCCGACGTGTGCATAATGATCGTCTCGACCCTGATAAATCCGTGATCACCTCCCGACATGGGTTGCATGACCGTCAACCCGTGCCGTTCGAGCACCGGTTTGCTCGCCTCTATGATCTGGGCTAGATCGGCGTATTTGTAACGAGCGTTTCCGATCTGGCCTTCTTTCTCGCGTCCCACGTTTTTCAACTCGCCGATAGCGGCGACGAGTGCCTGCGCGATCGTGTCGATGTTTTCCGATTGGTTCATTGTCCTGCCCCTTTCTTCATGCGGAACGACGCTGACGGTCTGCCAGTCGTCGTCGACGTAACAGCCTCATACACGTGCGGCCAACCAGACTCAAGGCGCTTTCTGTCGACCGTCGTCGTCGTCCTGGTCGACATAGAGACGGTGCCGTGTTCCGAGATGATGCGTTTCGCCTCCGGGGGCCATTGGGCCTCGAAGTCCTTTTTGATCTCCGCGATGCGCTCTTTGCGCGCATCGATTTCGGCCTGTAGTTCGCGGTACTCTAGCAGATCGCGTTCCTGCCAGATTGTCGCTTCGACGGCCTCGGCGCCGATGGGAGGCGCGTCGATTTCCGGAGGATCTGACGCCCACGTTTCACCAGACTGGACGCAATCCCAGAACTGAGCGCACTCGTCCAACATGACCGCCTCGAGCTCGAAATCACGTTCTACGCGCCAGTAGATTGGTCTCCACTCGTCATAGTCCAGCGCGGAGACAAGCGCCTCTCCTACGTTCCAGAGCGCCATATAAAGGCGCACCTGCCACAGATGGTTAGCGGGGAGACCCCAGTTTTTCCAGTCGCGTAGAGTCATAGTCCGCGGACATTTCAATTCGACGACCGCGGTAGGCTCGCCCCCATCATAGACCAGTCCGTCAACTGTTCCGCCGATGTACTCCGGCAGTATGATCCCGTCTCCCGAATGCCAGCGCTGTGCTGTAGACGACGGAATCCGGTGTTCATGCGCGACCATTCCGAACAGTGTGCCCTCCATATGTCGCCCCCGTGTGATGTCCGGCCCGGTCGGCTCCGGAATGGAGACGTCACCCTGATACCATCGACAAAGATCGTCGGCCGTTTTCCCGTAAAGTTCGCCGCACATAATCAATGATACGGACGATCCCCCGATGTATGTGCGCCTATCGTTCCTGTCTGCTGTCATCTCTCGCCCTCTCTTTCCAGCCATCCGACCACGTTGTATTTCCCGGCGTCGTACCGGGAAAAAAGATACTCGACCTTCTCACCGTGTTTTACAGTGGACGGCGGACAGATTCTGACTCTCCCGTCCGTCCCACGTGCTACGCATCGATGGGGAATCTGGTTGTAGAAGAGATCGTCTTCGAATGTGATTAACTTGCGCTCTCGGAGCGACGCCCGCGACGCGCCACGCGCGACGACGATCTCGCCTGTTTTTGTGACCGCGACCATGTGG